>ERZ860668.88-NODE-88-length-74212-cov-4.671225_pt1 | contig 74212 bp, 59 predicted proteins | sample MGYA00510062_ERZ860668 | MGnify/ENA primary metagenome ERZ860668 (study PRJEB30046, sample SAMN00715258) | human gut metagenome | study: EMG produced TPA metagenomics assembly of the A metagenome-wide association study of gut microbiota in type 2...
TTGACAAGCCGTTTCCAGTTTGAGTATTAATCATTAAAAGTTTAGATATGAATTTGACCATACAAACTTTATTCACAGACCCCGCAATCGTTAAGGCGATTATCGACCGTGTGCTTCAGATGAGATTGGACACAATCTATTGGAAGCAATACGGAGATTTCTTGGAAACTAAAACCCGTGTTTTTAAGACTTATCTTGGAACAGTAACGGGTGTTGTTGCTGGTTCTATTATTGGCAAGAACGATCAGAAACCGTTAAGGGAAAGGCGTTCACTCGGAAGCGGTTATACTGAAATCGCTTACTTGGGCGACCGTTATCAAATGGATATCGAACGTTTGTCGCAGTTGCAGGATATCATTGATAAGTTCAATGCTGCCAATACTGCAGAACAAAGTACAATCTTACAGGAGATTATCGACTTTATTGTTGATGATTATCGTCAGATTTTACTTGCTCCACACAAGCGTATGGATATCGTTGTTCCTGGATTATTGATGACTGGTAAAGCACAGGTTCACTTGGCTGACAACAAAGAAAATATCGAGTTGCTTGATATCGAGTTGCCGTTCCACTTCCTTACTCCAGAAGCTGCAGTAAAGGATAAGTTTATCTCTTACTTACAGCAGGAGATTCAAAAACTGAAAGCTAAATACGGTGTGTTCTCCAAGATGATTATGTCTCGTGGCACATTCATGAAGAACATTGTAGGTGCTTCCGAGTTCGGGGATAAATTCAAGATGATTCTTGGCGAGCGTGAGTTCATGGTTAATGCAGGATTGGTGACTGACCAGATGGCCTCCAGTGTATTTACCGGCATCGGGCTTCCTGCTATCGAGATCAAGGAGGACTATGTAGAGAATCAGGCGGGCGAGAACGTGCAGATTTATGCTGATAACCGTATTACCCTGTTGCAGACTGATAAGGTGATGAAGATGCGCCACCATAAGCCGTATGTAATGACCGATCCGGTTCCGGGACGTTCTTATAATACCGCTGAAGGTCAAATGTCGGTATGCAACTATCGTGACGAAGAAGGTCGATACATGGAGTACACTGCTGAGTGGATTCCTGAGTTTACTTCTCCGAATAAGATTGTGAATTTCGATTTATCAACCATGAACGCTATCCCGGAGGGATAAGGAGGATTCTATGAAGATTAAAGTGATTGATATTTTCTGCGACAAGTTTACTGGCGAAGTGTATAATCCGGGTACAATCCTCGATTTTGAAGACGAAGCCCGTGTGAAAGATCTTTCGGATCGCAAACTTGCCGAAGTTATTGAAGAGAAGAAAGCCTCTAAGGGGATTGTTCTCTTCGAGCAGGAGTTTGAAAAGAAAGACGTTGTAGAAGCATTGAAGTCTATCGGTGTTTCTGTAACTGCAAATATGAGAGAGGGAACACTTCTTTCTAAAGCAGGCGAACTGGATGAAGAAAAGACTTCTGCTTTGAAAGAAGCATTAGGTATCGAATAAAAGGGATAGGGTAGTATCTCTACCCTTCCATTGTTTAATTTTATAAATAAGTAAAGAGATGAAGAATTTTATTTTTGCCATGTGTGGCTTTTTGATGATGTCCTTAGTTTCGTTGGGCGTACAGGCATCAAGTTTTAGCGAACCTATTTTGCCAAAATCAGATGTCGTGATGGTTGATGTTGGTCTGCCGATGATTCAGAACGAGGTCGTTAAAATCGTTCCTATGGATTACTTGGTGTTAACAGCCCCGCAACCTGTATTTGTTATTGCTGAAAGTCCGGCTATTCAAAGCAAGCTGGTTACTGTTCCTAAATGTCCGTTCCGATACGTATATAAATCGAAGTATTGTACGCATTATAGTTACACTGCATATAGTAGATTGATTACACCATACTAAGATGACGGTAAACGACTACATACAACAGAAGTTTCAGACATTCGGCATTCAGGTGTCGGAGGCTGACCTTTTGGATATGTGTCTGAACTCGAAGATAAGCGGAGAGGATGAGATGAACGAGGATTGCCAAACGCGGGTGTCGGTGGCGATTGCGAAGTTCATCCCCTCTCTTTTACTTCGTGCCACTTCAATCGGTGAAAGCGGTTTTTCTATGTCCTGGAACCTTCAGGGAGTTAAGGATTACTATTCATTCCTGTGCAAACAGTACGGGCTGAAAGACGAACTGAGTAACAAACCTAAATGCACCTTCTTATGATATTCGCTCCACACATATTGCAAGTAAAGGTTATCACTCCGATGGATAAGGACGAGTTCGGCAGGCCCATTCCCGGAACCGGTGGTGAGAGTTGGCAGGATGTATGCAAGTGCCGTTGTGATGATAACACTACCAAAGAGTTTAAGTCAGAAAACGGCTCTGTGTATCGTCCGAATTATCATGTGGTGTGCGAGAAGAGAATCACTGTTAAGGCAGGTGATGAAGTCCGCTGTATGGATGGTGAGAACGTGCGAGGTCAAGGCGAGGTTTATACAGTGAAGAGTACAAACTACTTTAACTACTCGGAATTATGGATGTAAGATGTGAGGCTGATTTCTCAGATGTTGAAGATTTCCTTCAGGATGGTACAGGCGAAGTTGTTGCTGGCATGAAAGAAGAGGGAGAGGTATTTGTTGAAGATGCAAAAGCTACTGGAAACTATCAAGACCACACAAAACATTTGAGAGAATCGAATGATTATGAGGTTGACGAAGATGGCTTGACTCTGAAAAACGAAGCTGATTATGCTTCATTCGTGGAATCCAAAGGCTTTGAAGTTGCAGGAAGTGCAGCGTTAAGAACATTAGAACGATGTAAAAAACGATTTGAAAAATGAAATATAAAAAGAAACCAGTAGTAATAGAAGCTATCCAACTTAAAGTAGATAACTTCGATGTTGTATGTGATTTTATGGGCGGAACTCCCGTACCGAAACACAATCCCGATTTCGGTATAGACGAGAATGGCAACACCAATGAGCCTTATCTTGGTGTGTACATCGAAACGCTTGAAGGCAAAATGCTTGCAAACTATGGAGATTACATCATCAAGGGAGTAAACGGGGAGTTTTATCCTTGCAAGCCGGACATTTTTGAGAAAACATACGGTAAAGCCGATGATTCATCCGTAATGGGCTTCGGTGATGCTGTCGAAGTGTTAAAACAAGGTGGGGCTGTTCGTAGAAGTGGTTGGAATGGTAAAGGTTTGATGGTATTCAAACAAGTGCCAGCTCATATCGAAAGCGACATCATCCCTAAGATGCAATCGCTTCCCCAATCGGCAAAAGACCTTATTCTGAAAGGTAAGGGATTTATTGACTATACAAGCCAGTGTCTTATCTACAACGAGAATACCGGTCGTGCCGATTCGTGGGTGCCGTCTATCAGTGATGTTTTTGCCGAAGACTGGGAGATAGTGAAATGATAGTAACTACCGACATAGGCAACATCCTTTATCGAGATTGCAAGGCTTTCGGAATAGACATAGTGCCCGATGGTGAAACATTGACGGGTGAATTGAAGTCTGAAAGAATCGTTATCCATGCAAAGAAACAACAGCCGGGGACTTATTGGAGAAAGTCTTTCGCGGAAGTGAATCTTTGCGTGCCCGATTCAAGCGAGAATGAAGCGAACACCATCCGTTTGAATGAACTCGAAAGAGAAGCAAACAAACGATTTGATGATGTGGTAAGCGCCTATGACGGCACGACCTATCGTTACTCCATTGATTCTACTGGTACAGAAGCGGACACTGCTTTGAAGTGTCATTATGTGAATGTGAGAATTTTATTTGAAGTATTGAATGTAAAATAATAAGATTATGATTTCAGCAGTAGGAATTAAAAAAATCTTGTATGCCGACACAAGTGTAGTTACGGCAGACATTACTCCCGAAATTGCAAAGACTTTGATTCAGGCGGCTATTACCGCTAAGAATGAAGTTTTGAATGTGCATGGGGAAACGTGGCAGATTGAAGAATCGGAAGCCTCCGTTACTGGTCACAAGAATCAGTTGAACGGTCAGAATTATCGCTATGATACTACTCCTGGTGACATTACGCCTTCTTTTTCGATTGGACAGTACGATTGGAAAACGAAAGCCGATATGATGGGTGGCGAAGCGGTCAAAAAAGGCGGAAGTGGTGCAGATAAAGATGAGGTGGTAGGATGGAAACGTCCAACTGGCAAAGTTGTTATTAACAAGGTTCTTTTCTGCCTAACAGACGATGATGTTTGGTTTATCTTCCCGAATGCACAGATTGTTGCCCGTGAAGCTAATACGGACAAGGCGATTGCTATCGCTGTCAAAGGATTGGTGCAGACTTCAAAGGTTACAGGCGTTTCTTCTGAATATAATTATGAAGAATCAGCAGTTGGTGCTTTGATCCCGGTAGCGTAAATTTTAAGTAAAAAGACAGAGTGGCAAGGGTGAGGTGGAGGTATTCGTCTCACCCTTTAATTTTTTCTTATGAATCAAGCAGCTAAAATCGTATCTGATGCCTTGTTAGGCATGGATTTCAAGAATGTAGAGATAGGAGGTATTGTTTATACTATTAAACCACCTACTATCAAGATTATTTGCCGTGCTATACGTCACTTTTCTAATATTGGTATGACGGGAGATAATATACTTGAGGCTATTAATGAACTTCCCGAAGCTACCGAAGATATGCTGAAAGGTATTTCTTGTTTCATTTGTGGTAGTGGGGACTTGGTAAAGACTTTGGAGAACGGAACCTTTGAAGAAATCAAAGAGGCATTGGAAGCCTGTTTCTCTATGATGGATATTTCGGCTTTTCAGTGTGTCAGCTCGATGAAGAACGTGTCGATGCTGGCAGCAAGACCGAAACAGTAGGAAACACAACGTTCTTCGGACAGATAGCCCATCTGATAGATACGCTTCATCTGTCATTTACAGAAGTGTTTGAGGTTATTCCATATCGGAATCTATTAATGATGCAGCGTGATAAACTTCATGCAGTATATGGTGGTCAGAAGGTGAATAAAATCAGTGGTAAAGAATTGGCAAATCGAAGGAAAAAGAGATAAGTATGGCTAAATTATATTGTTTAACTTTTAAATTTTAAAGCTGAGTCAGAAAAAGAAATCAAAGAGGTAAAAGCGCAAGAGACATTGAAAACCAACGTCAACGCATTGCAAATCGTGCCCTTGAAACAGGCAATAGAAAGAGATTAAGACGTGTAAATCGTGTTGCTGAACGTTATTCCCGAAATATTTACGAGGCACAAGGAAGTCCTTTCGGAAAAGCTTTTAATGCAAATCGAAAGATTTCTCGTAGGACTTATATGGGAAATGCTAATGGGTAAAGTACAAAGCCGGATTTCTCCGGCTTTGCTGTTATATGAAAATTTCCATTATTGTGACAGGGGAAAGCCTCTTTAGTAGGATGTAGTTTTCCGCATCTTCTTTTGAGTCAAAGAATTTAATTTTCTCCGCATCGTGATATATGTCAGAAACATGAATCATGCTATATGTTCCATAACTATTTATGGCTAACACTGAAGAATCTAAGACTCCTTTTATAATATATTTCTTTTCCATATTCTTATTCCTCCATCTTAAATTTAGTACTTTATTTAATTAACTCAGCTTCTAATAGATAGCTATTAGGCTTTAGCTTCATTTGATAATATTTTATATTTCGACCTGCTAAGGAGGTTTTTATAAGTTCTTTGTCGGATTCCGGCATTCGAAGGCCAAAATATATCCCAGTGACGGATTCGGGTGATATTTCAAATAAGCCAGAGGAATATAAAGTTATTCTAATTTCTTCTTCACGTTCCCATGCCATTGATTTAGTAGCGATTAAGCATTTTAAAAATTGTACAGAATTTCCTAAAATATTAGCCATATTATTTATTGAAAATTCTGGGGTATCATTCTTGTATTGAACATCAAAAACGCTGTGCAAATGTCCATTTGATAAAGACCTTTGTAGCTGTTCAAAATCATATTCAATACAAAAGCCTCTATGTCCATTAGTATAATATGCCCATAATAATTCATTAAAGACTGTTTTGCTTAAAGAGAATATTCCTAATTCAGTTCTTACTTGTGCTATTATCTTTGCATAATTATCTTTTGCTATATTTATAGGAAGTCCACTTTTCTCAATAAGGTCAAAAACTTCATTCATCTTACTGTCATTGACTATAGTCTCAGCTGGATCGTTAAGATTCTGTACGGTTGGCGCATATATTTGATTATTGACAAGAGTCAACAAATCTCTATATATATCAGCTCTGTATTTATATAATTTCATAGTATTAGTGTTTTTATTGAATACTCTATATTCTGTTTGGCAACTGTATAGGGCGTTTTGATGTTATAGAATTATTTGATTTTGCTTACATCTAATTCATTTCCTGTCAAAAAGTAATATTGGTTCTGAAGTAAGTGGAGTTCTGTGTTGAATATATTCTCATTATAATCGAGGTGAGTCCTACAATTCCATAAGCAAAATGTGTTATCAATAAACTTGAGACAAATAAGTTCTTTATTCACATAAATATCATCTCCAGAATCATATTTTCTTAAGGTGAATCCTAAATCACTTAAATACTTATCTTCTTGAAAATTAATAGCTTCTACTTCGGATAATTCAAGAGTCTTTAGCTCTCCCTTCGCTATGCCGGACAATTTATATGCCGAATGATTATAAATTGATTCTATTGAAATTATTTCTTTGGTCTTAATAATCCTTACTAGATTGCCTACTCTTAAGTCTTTAATATTAACGCACATGTCTTTATTCCTCCATCTTAAACTTAGTGTGACATACTGGACAGGTGATAGTGTTTTTGTCTTCCTCTCCTTTGACTTCATCTGGTGATGCAAAAAGCTGCCACATTGGAACGTTTAGAGCAGTAGCAATTTTTTCAAGGGTTGGATATGAGGGCTTTCCATTCACTATTTGGGCAAGCCCAACTCTTGACATACCTAACAAATCAGCGAACTCCTGTTGAGTATATCCTTTTTCTTTAATGAGTTCTTTTATTCTATGTTCCATAATCGTGTATTTAAATATGGTGCAAATATACATTATAAAGAAATGTGTATAGCAAGTACTTTACTAATTAATGTTAATGAATAGTATATTCTTTACTTATTTTATTGTTTATGTAGATTATATACTTTACATTTGTCGCATCAAAGTAAATGAAATACTAAATATACAAAGATATGAAACGCTACAACTTATCTCAAATCATGAAAGACGCTCATAGATTATATAATAATGAGTATCAAAGAAAAGGTCGCTCATGGGGCGAATGCCTTCAAGCTGCTTGGCGTTGGGCAAAAGACGCTGTAAAGGTACGTGTAGAGAAAGAAGCTAAGTTACAGGCGATGATTGAAGCAAGCTGGGCATCACATAATGAGAGAAAGAACCAACCGGCACAACCGGATAGCCTTACTTGGTCTGACTGCTACAATTCAAACAGCCGGGGGTATATGGGTTCTCAATACTGTGGTGATTAAAGTCAAAGTAAAATCGAAATGAATATAGTCCGCAAGTGGTAGTCTTAGACGTTGGCAATAGCGATTAAGTGAGTGCACGCACTGAAATCAAACCGTCAGCCGGATTTAAAGTATAAACACATAAAATATAACGATTATGAAAACAATTAGATACGCCTCTTATGTAGAATTGAATGTAAAAGAATGGTCTCAGCTATTAAAATTATGCACTGAGTTTCAACCACACGAGCCTTTTGAAGATGTCGTATTCTTAGAGGTAGTTGCGGCAGCTAGAAATTATTGTGATAGTAGCCGTTACGGATATTGTGTAGGTAACGAACGTTTTGAAGGGCTTTTTTTGAAAGACTTCAATAAAATTAAGGCTAAGTACTATTTCAATGGCATTAAGTCCAATAAGACAAACCTTACTGCTAGACAGGTTAATTATATGGATAAGTATATCCCAAGAGTAAAGATACCGATATTTAATCCTCTGGATGGATATAGACCAGTTGAGAAAGTCCTATTTATAAAAGTCATTCGAGCTTGCAGAGACTTTATGAGAGCTAAAATGAGCAAAGATGCACAACAGGCATTCTACGAAAAATTAAATGTAGTATATAATGCTTTGATGCCATAACGCGATTATGTTATCTCAGAAAGGCAGTCTGAGTACGACCTTTGAAGGTTGCCTTTTATTCAGAACATTATTAACTAATAAATGATAGATTATGAATCAATTAACAAAATCAAGTTCAAGCGAAGAAATAAAGATGTATTTCAACGCTATTTTAAAGTTAGCGAAAGCGAGTGAAAAATATCCGGTTAATCTGGATGAAGTTTGGATGTTGGTGTATAATAGAAGAGATTATGCCGTAGATGCTTTGAAGAAAGACTTTATTGAAAATGAAGATTTTATTTGCACTTCGGTAAAAACCGAAGTGGGTAGTAATAAGTTTGATTACTACTTAACAGTCTCATGTCTTGAATACTTTATCGTGAAAAAAGTACGTTCGGTTTTTGAAGTTTATCGCAAAGTGTTTCATAAAGCACCTGAAATAGCAAAGCAATTAAAGCAAGCAACTATCAAAGATAAGATTGTAGTGGCGGATTGGCTAACTGTTTTTCTTAATCTGAACGAGAGTAGTAAACTCGCTTTAGCTAAAACTATCGCAGAACCTTTAGGGCTTCCTACACCCGATTATACACCATCAAAAGGTATTCTGAAATCAGCTGGCGAACTTCTGAAAGAAAATGAATGCGCAATCAGCGCACAAGTATTTAATCAGAAAATGATTGAGAAAGGTTACATGGTAGAACTAACTCGTCCATCAAGTAAAGGTGGTGTGAAGAAATTCAAGTCAATAACAGGTGACGGGTTGAATTTTGGCGAAAACCAAGTAAATCCGAATAATCCTAAAAGTACTCAGCCACTTTATTATGAAGATAAATTCATTGAACTTCTTATTTTGTTACAATTAAAACAAATAGCATGAAAGCAAAAATTAAAATAGTACCCGGCATGAGGTTCGAAAGGCTCGTTGCTATAAAAAAAGTAGAGAAATTGCAAAATGATAAAGATAAGCATGATAAATGGCTTTGCCAATGTGATTGTGGTAATACTACTGTTGTTCGTTCAAATAATTTAAGAGTAGGTCTTACTAAAAGCTGTGGCTGTCTACTTTATGAAATTAGAGACATGAAAGGGCAGCGATTTGGCAGGTTGGTGGCTTTAGAACACGTTGGTTTTGCAAGCAATCGTGTTGCATTATGGCGTTGTAAATGTGATTGTGGTAATGAGGTGGTTGTTAGGCAATGTAACCTGCATAGTGGTAATGCTAAAAGTTGTGGATGCTTTGGCATTGATAGGACAAAAGAAGCTAACACAACTCATGGGCGGTCGCATACTCGTATTTTCAATATATGGTCTAAAATCAAAGAGCGTTGTTATAACCCTAAAAGACCTGCATATAAAAATTATGGTGGGAAGGGGGTTGTAATGTGCGATGAATGGCGATATGATTTTCAAATATTCTATAATTGGGCTTTATCTAATGGATATCAAGATGATTTGACGATAGACCGGATTAATTCTAATGGTAATTATGAACCGTTAAATTGCAGGTGGCTTACTCTAAGTGAGAATGTCCGAATGAAAAACGCAGATTCTTTTATAACCATAAATGGCTTGTCTTTAACTATACACGATTGGGCAATTCGCATAAATATGATTCCCGATACACTAATGTCAAGATATAGAGAATTTGGAGTTGAGTATATAACAAAATGGATTAAGCACGCATTAATAACGGGTGATAATAGCTTTTTATATAAGAGAAAAGAATATGCTAACGGGCAAATAAAGTTGAAATGAATGAATAAAAAAAAGATAAAGGGTGAAAAATCACCCTTTATTTGTTATGATATAATTTTATCTATTTTGTCAAAATTATCAAAGCGCGTAAAATCAATAGAATAGCTGTTTCCTAATTTAGATAGTTCATTTTTATATAATTGGCATTTTTCCTGATATTTTGCTTCATAGGCATCTTTTGCAGGTTCTGAATTCATACCAGCAGTTCGAGTTTCTTTATGCAATGTTACAATATCATTTATAAAACATTTATTATAAATATCAAAAGCTTTATCAGAATGTCCTAACATGATTTCCTTTTTAGCTGTTTCAAGAGAAGCGTCTGTACCATCAATTAAGTTCTTTTTTATCCTACTAACGTCATCTGTCATAATCCATACCTTGAAGAAAAGAATGATTTGTAGAATACCAAAGATGATAACTATCCATCCTGTAAAAGTGAGCATATCTTCCATAATTGTAGTTTTTAGTTAGACAATACGCAAAACTACCGAGAAATTCAATCATTCCAAACTATTTCACGACAATTCTTCCATTATCGTGATTTTGTAATCTTGTAAATAGCAAAATAGACTATCAACTTCTACCTTGCGAATTATTTTATCACAATCCCCCGATTGTTGCGTATTTGTATAAAAATAAGCGGGTTAAATTTAGGATATGTGGTAAATTTGAGTAGTAAGTAATAAAAAAATAAGAATAAAAATGGGAAAGCTCGTATTTCGTGTGGCTTCGGATTGGCAAGAAGTTGTAAGATTAAGGACAGAGATAGAAAAGTTGAAACAAACGCTTCTTTCTATGGATTCAACGCAATCTCCTGATACATTTAAAAAGTTAAATGTTCAATTAGGGGAAAGTACTAAGAAAATGAAGATTCTTGTTACCGAAGCTGCAAAAGCTGGAGCAATAATGGAGAATGATTTCAAAAAGGGTATTTATGACGGTGAAAAAGCTGTTAACTCCCTGTCCGAAGAAATCATCAAACAAAAAAATATCATACGTGAGACACAGAATGATGTTTCAATGCTTACGGAGCAATATAAGAAATTAGGAAAGTATGACTCTAAAAGACAATCTTTGTCGGATGAATTGAAGCGCGCAAAAGCAGCACTGGGAGAACAGAAATATGCTCTTGGTGAACTACAATCACAACAAGCTCTTGCAAGATTATCCACCAAAACTCTAAAGGATGAATACGCTTTGTTCAAGGATGAAAGTAAGGCTGTTGTTACCGTTAATGAAAGTGTAGGAGTCTCATTTAAGAAGACACTTGCTGCTATTGGTGGAATCGCAATGTTGAAACAAGTTGCTTCAAATGTAGTTTCAACTGCTGGAATGTTTCAGAAGTATGAATCTGTATTAACTAATGCTTTAGATGGTAGTGCCGATAAAGCGAAAGCATATCTTTCCGACATAAATAGTTTTGCTGCAAAAACAAATTTTCAACTTAATGAACTGACGGATGACTTCATAAAGTTCGTGAATCGTGGTGTAACTCCTTCAATGGATGCCATGAGGAAAATGGGAGATTTTACCAATACAGTAGCAAAGCCCTTTGACCAACTAACGGAAGCTATACTCGATATAAACAATCCAGAGCGTTGGAAAGAGTTTGGTGTTCGTGTCCAGACAGAAGGCAACAAGGTTAAGCTCTCCTTCCGTGATATGACCGTAGAATGCGATAGAACAGTTGAATCTGTTATGAAGGCTGTTGAGCAATTTGGCTCAATGAAAGGCGTTGAAGGTTCTACGGAAGCGATATCGAAGACGATTGAGGGGCAAATGTCAAACTTGGAGGATACGATAACTACTGCTTTAGCGGAAATAGGACTTGCTAATCAAGATTTGATTTCCGGAAGTATATCTGCTGTCGATACTATTGTAAAGAACTACGGTATTATTGGTAAAAGCGTATTGGCTCTTGTTGAAATTTACGGTGTTTATCGAGCTGGGTTACTGATAAATACTATTGTTGAACAAGGTTCTGTGAAGTCTATATGGGCAAAGATTACTGCAACTAAAGCTGCTACCATTGCTCAAGCTGCATACAACAAGGTTCTCGCAATGAATCCTTATGTGGCTGTTGGTATAGCTGTTGTATCTCTTGGTGTTGCAGTATATACATTGGCAGACCATACTACTTATGCTGAAAAAACAGCTCGTTCTGCTACTGAATCAATGGAGAAGATGAAAAATGCTTCTGAAAGTCTGAAAAATAAGATAAATGAATTGCTTAGTGTTATCAGAGATGAAACTTCTACTCAATACAAAAAAGCAGATGCCTATTTGAAACTTCAAAAAATACTACCGGAAGTTTTTGCAAATATGGATATTGAGAAGATAAAATTGATGGATAAGCTCTCTTTATTAGAGAAAATAAATAAAGCATCTGATAGGAGGGAAATTGTCGGAGCTAAAACTAATGTTGTTTTAGCTCAAAAAGAGGTTGATAAAGTAAACGCTTTAATTGCAGCCGATTCTCAAAGAGGTACATATTCAGGGCAATATGAGATTCAATTATCAGATGCAAAATCTAAGCTTGAAGCGGCTAAGAAGGTAGTCACCGACATTGAAAAGATACAGACAGAAGCTAACAAGCAAAAAGAAAAAGATGACAAGGAAGTTGTTGTCAAAAATAAGGAGCATTGGGCTAATCAAAAGAAAGAAGCCGAAAAAGCCTTAGAATCTATTGATTCCAAACAACGTAAGTTGCTTAACACTGGTAGATTTGATAAAGTTGATTCTAAAGTAGTAGCTAACTACAAAAAGCAAAAACGCTTGATTGCCGAAGCAGAAAAAGAATTAAAGGTTTATGAATCTTCTTCCAAACAAGAATCCGCCGCTGACAAACTCCGCAAAGAACAAGAGAAGTACAACCTTCTAATTAACAAACAAGCCTTAGAAAAAAAACGTCAGATCGAAGATTTAGAGAATCAACTAACTCAAACTAAAATAAATAAAGAAACAGATGGTTTCAAAAGAGTACAATTGCAAAGAGAACTTGATAACAAAAAAGAGATTCAAAACTTAGAACGACAAAAAGAAGATTATATACGTACTATTATTCAGCTTGAAAAAGAAAAGTTCGATGCTAAGGAGGATTTAATAGCCAAACAAAATCCGAAGCATGTCAAGGAAACATTTGATCCATCTACTGTTAAAGTCAATACCTCTGTTTTTGATGGTATTATAGGCAATACTTCCAAGAAGCAGATCAATGACAAGATACGTGAACAGGAAGATTCTTGGAATGAATATCTTACTAAATATGGGACTTTCCAACAAAAGAAGGCTGCCATTGAACAAAAGTATCAGAGCCTTATTAAAGAAGCGCCTGACGCTGGAAAAGCGGCTGCTTTGCAAAAAGAATGGGAAGAATCATTGGCGAACCTTAACCTTAGTAAGTTAAAGCAAGATATCAATTGGGAGGTCGTCTTCGGTGACATGAGTAAGGTGGCAAAGAAGCAATTGCAACAAGTAAAGAAACAGTTACAAGATTTTAAGAAGTCCCCAGAATTCAAAAATGCTACTCCGGAACAGATCAAAGTGATGGAGGAAGCTTTGAACAACATAAATAATGCTTTAGTAGATAAAGGAGGTTTCTTCGGAGGTATTAGTGAATCTCTTAATGAGTACGAACAGTCTGTTATTAAAGTAAAAGAAGCACAGGAAGAGCTAGAAAAAGTATTAAAATCAGGTGATGAAGCTGCCATAGAAAAGGCAAAGAATAAAAAGAATACTGCTGAGGCAAACCAAGTTAATGCACAAACGAATGTAGAAAAATCAAAAGATAAGGCCATCAGTAATATTACTTCCGTTTCCAACGCCATCGTACAACTCGGTAAAGAGAATGTTAGTTTGTCTGATATTGGAAATACAGTTGGAGCTCTTGTTGATACCCTCAGTGCTTCAGGAACCAAAATCGGTGGAATCATTTCGGCTATTTTATCTATAATAGATGCCGCAGGCGAAGTGGGTACTTTTCAATATGGTATGGATATTATCGAAAATATATCAAGTACTGTAACTGACGCTTTCGCGAGGGACACAGAAGCCATAACGGGGCTAGATATGAGTTTCATGAAAAGTGCTGATTATGACGATTACAATGAATTAGTTGAGGAGTATGGTACTTTGCTAGATGTTTGGGATCAGCTTCTTGATAAGAAGAAAGCCTACATTAAGGAATCCTACGGAGCCGAAGTAACAAAGGTTGGACAGGAGGCACTAGATATATTGAATTCTGAAAGGGAAATAACAAAAGAACTCGCTAGCTCAAGATTAGATGCAGGTAAAAGTGCTGGTAGTCATTCTATAAATTACCGTATGTGGAAAGGTTCCTATGACTACAATGGCACTAACTGGAAGGATGTTGCAGGCGATATTTCCAAAGCTCTTGGAGGTGTTGATTTCAGCAATATGTGGAGTATGCTTAATATGTCGGCAGAACAGTTGGAATGGATTAAAACCAACTATACTGGATTATGGGCAAATATGGATGGTGATTTCAGAGGTTATCTTGATGATATTATTAAATATGGAGATACTGAAAAGGATATTATTAACTCTATCAATGAACAGCTTACACAAATGTCATTTGATAGCTTATTTGATAGTTTTTTGAATACTCTCATGGATATGGACGCTTCTTCAAAGGACTTTGCCGATAACTTTGAAGAATATATGCGAAAGGCTATTTTCACTTCTATGTTTGCTAAAAATTATGAAGGGGCATTAGAAGACTGGTATGAAGCTTTCGCTGAAGCAAATAAGAAGGAAGGTGGAATTACTGCAAGTGATGTTAAGGATTTGAGAAATAAGTGGGATGATATTGTTAATGGTGCATTATCAGATCGTGAAGCTTGGGAACAGATAGTAGGTAGTTCCGGGGCATCTACCTCTCAATCCTCTTCCCAAAAAGGATTTGCTGCCATGTCACAGGATACAGGCGAAGAACTTAATGGGCGTTTCACTGCCTTACAGGTAGCGGGGGAGGAGATTAAAAATCAGAATATCATTCAATCACAATTCCTTAATCTTTTGACGATGAGAGCTGATGATATACTCCGTGTAAATACAGATATGCGCAATATCGCTGATAATACGAGAGATCTGATAGCTAATTCTTATCTCGAATTGGTTCAGATTTCAGAGAATACAGGTAATTCAGCTAAATATTTGAAAGATATTAAGGCTGATATTTCGGAAGTGAAAAAGAATACATCAAAATTATAAGTTTATGGCAGATTTAATAATAAATGGTAAGGATGCTTTTCTAGAATGGGGCGTCAGAATGGGAGATAAATTTCTGGATGTGCTGGGCGCACCAGTACCAATGAAAGAATTTATAGAGAACTCAAGTCGACTTGAGCATGGAAAGCGTATTTCAGTCGCTAATACAAAATTAGATTCTCGTGAAATTACGCTTGTTTTTACTATTGAAGGTGAGTCTGAATCTGATTTTCTTGATAAAAAGAGTCTATTCTATAATGAACTTTACAAAGGAACAGTGGATATATATGTTCCAGATAATGGGAGTGAGATTTATCATCTTATTTATCGTGGGAAAAGCATATCTTATGCTCAGAGTATTGATCGTACATTTGGGAAGATTTCATCAAAATTTGAGGAGCCAAATCCGTCAAATCGTGTTGAAAATATCTAATTTACGACATTGATTTCATTGTCGTATCTGTGAGTGCTCAAAATTGGGCACTCTTTTTTTTATCTCCGAACTTTGGAAATGTTATGATAGATATCAAAGACATATTTGGAAACATACGCTATTCTACTCCAATTAATGAAGGTAGTAAGCGCAAATATCTCTTGATGAAGGAGGATTATATCACATTGAAGTTTTCATTGGATGATCCTGTACACTTCAAGTTAGGAGATGGTATAGATAACGAGTTAGGCGTCTTTGAACTTGTGGACTTGTATAAGCCTGCTTATAACACATCAACAGGTGGCTATGACTACGAAATCCGTCTTGATGCTTACTATTGGAAGTGGAAAAACAAGAAATTTTTCTATAGTCCTGATAGCGGTAGTCGTGAGGCAGGCTGGAATCTTACTGATACCTTAAAGGTTCACATGGATGTGTTTCTGAAGAACTTGGAAATCCTAGGTTATAAGTACCATGACAAAACGTTTAAATGCGAAATAGATAAGACAGTAGATACTTCTTCTAAATTGATCTCATACGAAAATATTAACATGATCGATGCACTCAATCAAATGGCTGAGAGTTTTGAATGTGAGTGGTGGGTAGAGGAAGAAGTGATTCATTTTGGTCGTTGTGAGGATGGCGATCCTGTTGACTTCGAACTAGGAATGAATGTCAGCAAGATGGATAGAAGTGATAGCCAAGATTCATACGCAACTCGTATTTATGCGTTTGGGTCAACACGGAACATACCGCCAACATACCGCAAGAAATTGATCTTTGATGTCAAGCAAGTAAGCGGACGTGATATAGCGGATACATCAAGAGTGCTTAAGAGTGAATACTTTCCATCCGATTCGATTTTGTGTGAAAGATTACAGGGAAAGGCACATATTGATGGAAGCGTTGTCAATGAAAATAGAGAATATAAGTGTACTATAATCAACGCTCTGAGTGGTGGTACTTATTCCGTGTTAACAGCTCCTGTTCAGTTTATGATTAGTGGAATAACTGGTACCGGGTCAACGGAATATTATCCTCCAGTAGGAACATATTATTACCAGCTGGATTTATATTACACAAAAGATGGCAAAGCTCATACTGTGTATAGTGAAAACAAGGACCATTACCATTCAGATAAAAATATAAATGGATTCAGAGACACGTTCAATTTTCCTTCGAGTTTCAATATAGAAAAGGGAGCCGTTAATCTAGAAGCGAAATTAACAGTGAGAGCGCAAACAGAAGTATCTCCTCGCGGTGTTTCTGCCCAGATTCTTTCCTTTGATCTTATATTAGAGAATTTGGCTCAGTCTGTGAATACTACTATCGCGTTCGTTACCGGAGCAAATGCTGGAAAGTCATTTAATGCTGTGTACAATCCGGGATTTTTCACAGGCGAAGCAGCTAATGTGCTGCGTTTGCCGGAAGGTATTACCGCTTCTCTTGGCGACACCTACACAATTGATAACATTGTAAAAGGTAATGTCCCATCTATATATTTCTCAGATGATAAAGGTTCTCAAACTGCCGAAGGTATTGTGACTAAGCATTTGATGATGCCTGAAGGCGTACCATATATTGATGCCTATGAAGGTATGACAGAGGAGGAAGCTGTAGAGCAGATCGTTATTTTTGATGATATCTATCCTAAACGTGAAAAACTGACGGGTATGGTAACAACTCATACATATACTGATACTATAGATAATCCGGATGGAACAAAAACTTCGAAAGATTGGTTGGCATGGAGATTTAAAGACTCGGACCTGGGATTCCATTTCTCAAACGAATATCGGTTAGATGGAGAAGATTTGCGTATAGTCTTTCAATCCGGTCCTCTAGCCGGCATGGACTTTGAAGTAACATTCAATCCTTACGATTCAGCTGGAGGCGATAAATATCAGCCTGAAAAATCAGAGGACGGAACATGGAACAAGGATGCTCAGGTATACGAGATAAAGCGTAATGATGATTATGGCAGAATGCTTCCTGATGACATTTTACATCCTACGGATCAAGGTGGTGACACGTATATTCTCTATGGCTATGATCCCCAATTCGTATCCGACAAGCTTATTCCTGACGCAGAGAAAGAAGTCGAGGAACGGGCAAGAGAATATATTGAAGAGCTTAAACAGGACCCTTCTACTTACAATACCACCATGATGTCGGATTATATCTATGGCATTAATCCTGAAACGGGTAAACAAGATCCCGACTTTGCCAGGAGTTTCACCGTTGGTCAGAAAGTGAACCTTATTAATAAGGCATACTTTGAAGAAGGTCGTATCTCTCGTATCATAGGGCTTGAATATAACCTTGATATCCCTTATGACTCCCCGATATACACTGTCGGAGAAACAGCTCCTTATTCTCGTATTGGCGAGCTTGAAAACAAGATCGACTCTCTTACATACCGAAAGGAAAAGAGCAAACAGCAAGTAATTAATAGCGGGAACTCTTCTTCTAGTGGAGGAAGCACTATCGCAAAGTTAATACAGACTATAAATGTAACATCCAGTAATGTAGGCTATATAAAGACCGGGGATACAATTCCTTCTGGTACTACATTGGAAGAGATCTTTATTAATATGCTTTCTCAAAAGGCTTCAGCAAAATTAGAATGGAAACTTTCGACTTCTAATGATGTCGAATTTGGTACTCAGAAAGGCTATATCACTTATACAGCATATCGAAACGGTCAAGGTCCTATGGAACAAGCTTATTATGATAATAACCCTAACAACAAACTAATTTTTTCTGAGGAAGTAGGTGGCATACAGACAGCAACGAGACAACTGCAAGGTAATTACACACAGGGAGAAACCTATTTTGCTACAGTCATATATGCTGCGAGTGAAGATGGTTCGTTGCCCAAGAAAGAATTGACCAGCAAAATCAGCGTGAATGTACATAGAAAATGGTTTGCAGGCGTTTGTAATTCGGTTCCTACGACTTCAGCCGAGGTGCGGGCACTTTCAGGCAGTGGATTGTATAAGGACGCCGGATCGTACAAGTTCACAATAGGCAATTATAAGACTTTCGTTATCTGTATTCCAAACGGTACCATCAAGGATGTTTCACTGGAGAGATACCAATATAATTTCATGGATTTGGATTCCGCTGCCACTCCGCGAAAGATCAGTGTTGAAGGTGCTAATGGAAGTACACCTTTGGAATATACGATGTATGTGTTCAGTACGGCTACGACAAGCAGCGAAACAGATAATTTCACCTTTAAAACGAATTGAGTATGGCACTAGATATAAAAGGGAGCAGTTTCGCCGGCAGATACAAGCGTGTCAATGGTTATTCTATTGATTCGACTGACGTGTGGGAAACCTTAGAAGAAGCCCGTGTCTATGCCCGTAATACAGACACGGAGCCTTATGTTCCCTATGCCGGACAAGTAGTTTCCGTCATTGAGAATGGAACTATTTATAAACTAGTAAAGGATGCCAGCATACCTGAAACTGACGGCAAGAAACATTTCAAGCTTGCCATTATCGGCAGTAACAACGACAATGATGATCGGTATGTACGAAAAGACATAGCCGAAACAATCGAAAAGCTGATGACCTTCCTTGAAGGTATCAATGCGAAGGGGACATCCACGCTCGAACAGATAAAGCTTGTCGGTGACATCATTTCTAATAATTTCTCCACCGGCAGTACAGGATTCGGTATTTATAAAGATGAACAAGGTAATTATCATCTTGATATAGACTTCGTTGACATACGAAAAAAGTTAAGCATCAACGAGATACAAGTGCAGCAGTCTACCTATATAGGAGGGAAACAGTACAACACTAATGGTGGAATCATCTGTAACAAGGTTGAGGACAGGGGAGACGTTTACAGATGCTATTTCAAAACGACCGATGCCGAAGGACGGATTGTCAGAAATACCTTTGAAGTCGGTGATTTTGCTATCAGTGAGACTTTTGCACTGAAGACCGGAACAACATTTTATTGGCGTTATGTGAGCGGATGTGGTGATGATTATATAGAACTCTCCAAAACGAATTGCGCATCCGGTAGTGATGTGCCTTCTGTGGGTGATAATATCGTCCAGCTTGGTAACGAAACAGATCCGGCACGTCAAGGCGCAATCGTCTGGGACAGTGTAACAGTCGGCGGTCCCTACATTCGTATATATAAAGGTATCAACTCCTATACAATGCCGGAACCGCTTATCGACCTGAACACTGTACTGAGCGAAATATCCGCTAAGTTCATCAACCAGGCCACAGGGAAAGATGTGGATGAAACCATTAATGACCTGCAGGCGGACATGGACCTTGTCAAAGAACAGACGGATAAAGAATACACTCTGTGGTTCTTTGACTACGATCCCACGCTGGAGAACCTGCCGGCGAGTGATTGGACTACTGACGAACTTAAAACCATGCATGAGCAGGACATGTTCTATAACCGTCTGACGGGACATGGATACAGATTCGAAAAGGATGGCAGTTCATGGAGCTGGAATGATATAACGGACCATCTGACACTGAAAGCACTGGAAGACGCATCCAAGGCTCAGGACACCGCTGACGGGAAAAGACGTGTTTTCGTATCTCAGCCAAAGGATTCCGATGCTTATGATATCGGCGATATGTGGGTGAATGCAACCTATTCCGGCGAAGGCGTCTCTTATAAGAATGACTCTCTCGTCTGCATGACTGCAAAGGCGGCAGGAACATCATTTTCTATAAAACACTGGCAACCTAGCTCAACGGCTACTACCGCCTATCTTGAGAATCTGGGAGACCGGATACTCGCAGCCGTAACAGATTCGGAGGAAGGCATCGAAGCGGCAAAAAGACTAGCCAATCAAGGTATCAACGATGCGTATGACGCTGCTCAGGAAGCACTAAACGCTCTGGGAATTGCAAGAGATGCACAGGAGACGGCAGATAAAAACACGGCTGTTATCCAGGTGACGAAAGATTCTATCGCTGCTCTTGTAGAAGGAATACATTTTGATAATTACGGTAATATTACAAACATTAATACGAGCGGATTGGTAACGACCGACGATTTCAATGTACTGTTATCTAAAAAGATAACCTTTGACGCAGAAGGTCATGTAAGTAATATCAGCACATCCGGTCTTGTTACTGAATCAGGTTTCACTCAGTTGTTTACCGAACAGGCCGAAGCTGACGGATACGTAAAGAGGGCTGAGATCAGTACATTCATCACGGAAGATGATGCAGGAAGATTGATATCGAATGCAGTGATATCCGCAGATCAGATAACATTTGAAGGCACTGTAACTGCTAACGAAAACTTTAAAATACTCGAAGACGGTTCCATCGTGGCAAATAATGGAACGTTTAATGGGACCATAAATTCAGATAATGGATATATCGGTGGAATAAAGATAAATAGTGATGGCCTTGGAATGTCCGGGTTTCAACCTGGTGATTATACTCAAATGTTTTTGAACAAACAGAAAATTACGTTTGAATCTTTCATGACTGAGATTATCCCGGATGGTGGGGGTATACGTACATATGAATCCGATACTGTCATAACGTCATACGGAATAACAGTTGAAACAAACCTGTATACTGATGTCTTAAAAATTATATGCAGGGATAACGGTCTCAAAGTATCATGGGAGGGAGTCTATAAGACTTCTGATGGTGGAGTAACTTGGATTAAAATATAAATAATATGAAAATCAATTTTAAGAAAATCGAGGCACGGACCTCATTCGAAGGCGCAATACAAACTTTCGACGTCGCAAAAGTAGTAGGTAACGAAATGATGTATAACGGCAATCTCCTGCTCGACATCGGATTTGAAGACCTTGCTAAAGCGATCTACTACTCAGATGAAGAAGTAGAAATACCAGCTAATTACCGCAAGGCATTTGAAACTATAATCAGAAATTCAAGGCTTATTGCTGCTGTAAAAAGAGAAATAATCAACCAGTTAAACAAGTAACATGGGGTATATCAAGTTTGTTTTAAGTGTGCGCAAGACGGATGACAAGGGTAATACCACCCGTACCGTGATCAGCCGTGTTGAAAGCGACATGGCGGATACCGGTATGCTTGAAACAAACCTGATCATGCATGCGCTTTCAGCACGCGGAAAAATAGAAATCAAGGAGGAAGGCTTCCCGTATGCCTTCCCGTTAATATTTGGAGAATAGTTTTATGGCACTGAATGTAGAACATAAGGAAGAAAATGAAGGCAAGAATTCCCGCGGACGTTTGTCGGCTGAGGAATTCAATAACCTGATCGATACCGTCAAGGAATTGGAGAAGGACGCAAATACTCCTTCTTCAATAGGAGAATTAAAGAATGTCTCCCCTGAATCCGATACGGCAGAAGACGGTTCCGTATTACTATACGGCAATAATGGATGGTCTCCTGCTACCGGAGTGTTTATTCCCACCGGAGTTGCGGAGGACGGATCTATTATAACCACCTTTGAAGACTTAATGAACTATATTTCCTCACATGGCGGTGGCGGTGGAGAAACAGGGATACAAAGAAACCTGCGTATAATCAATAACCTGGACAGTAAAAGCCTGTCAGCCAGCAAAGGGGAACCTTGCTATTTGAATTTTACTTTCATCAGCCAGGAAAGATACAGCACCAATGAACCTTATGAAGATACCGGAGAGCGTGGGTTCTGTCAAATCTCTGTTAAAAACAGCAACAGCGCCGAGTATCTTGTCGTCAAACAGCTGTATATCAGTTCCGGTTCTCCTTTCAGTATTGACGTTGCGGAGTTTCTGGCGTCCGGAGCAAACAATGTAATGATCAAAGTAACGGGAGAAGTGACGGAAGTGACGGCTCCGGCATTTGTATACACGGTACAGCTTACTTCATTGTCCATCAGTGCGGACAACTTTAAATGGTGGACAGCTTACACCGGTGCCATTACGCTTCCTCTGAATATCAGCGGTAATATTTCAAAAACATTGTATGTGACTGTTACCGGGAAGGATTATAATGAATCCTACCAGATTCAGATCGGTACAGGCGTATATACGGAAACCGCCTACAATTACTCTGTAATCCACCCGGGCGTGACAGGCGTATTCAATATATCTGCTTATGTCTCGAACTCGGACGGGACGGTCAAGACAAGAACGATATCGTTCAATGTCATTTGCGCGGTAGCCGGCGAACAAAGGAAGCTGGTAGCCGTCAACAACATCCTCGGCAGGGCGACCAACTGGAGTGAGAACTCATTGTTCGATTACGCGATGTACGATGGCGACAATGTCATTACCTCCGCTAAATTCACCATCAAAAAAGATGGTGAGGATGTCTTTACTTCCGAAGAAGCCAGTATCGCATGTTCCGCCAGACATACATTCTCATTCCCGATGGAGATTGAGACAATGGATAATACGGAATTTGAAATAACGGCCCATATCCTCGATGTCGATATGGAGCTGACATCCCCAATCACCTATCAGGTAAACAACTCCCTGGGATATTCGGCCGTGTCGGGCGCCGTATTCTATATGAATCCCAAGACCCGCTCCAACCGGCAGGGGAATCGTCAGGAAATCATAAATGAAATGGACGGTTCCGTCATCCCGGGCAGCTGGGAGAATATGAACTGGGGCAATGACGGCTGGCAATCGGACGAAGACGGGAACAAGGTACTCCGGCTTATGGCCGGCTCATCGCTGCGCATGGGATATTCCCCTTTTAAAAATGAATGCGCCCGCACCGGGAAGACTCTCGAACTTGACTATAAGGTTGATAACGTGACGGATTATTCCGAACCGGTTATCACCATATCGTCCCCGTCCGGTGGTTCGTTTGTCGGATTGAACATCTATGCGGATGACATTATCATGCACTCCCAGTCACTTAAAAACGATGATGTACAAAGTTTGCATACGTTCGAGGGAAAACGCACAAGACTCACGCTGACCATTTTGCCGGACGCCTATGGCAACAGCGGATTCAACCTTTGCATACTGTATGTCAACGGTGTCAAGAACAGGGAATTCACCTACGAGAGCAATGATTATTTCGCCCATAACGGGATGATCGTGATAGGTTCCGGATATGCGGACGCGGACATATACGGAATACGGGAATATAACCGGGGACTGACCTCACAGGGAGTCCTGCGTAATTACATCAACTGGCTGAACACCACAGATTCCAAGGCAATTGTGACAGAGAATAATGACATCCTGGACCTGCACGGTTCGGATATCGATTTTGAAAATACGAAGGACCAGTTTAACGTAATGACATTCGACAATACAATTCCTTACATGGCGGATCAATCAACTCGTACCGGCATGTTGGAAGTGTTCTTTTATGACCATCCGGAATGGAATGTTTCAATCAGCAACGTGACCGCCAAGGGGCAGGGTACGTCATCCATGAAATACTGGATCTGGAATACCCGTTACCAGCTTGACAAGAAACTCTCCGTCATTCGTTACGCCGACGGCTCGGACTCCACCGCGGGAGCGAAGTGGTCAATGACACCGTCTCTTCCGGCTGGACGCAAGTTTACGGCAAAGAAGAACTATGCCTCCAGTATGCAGTCGCATAAGATCGGTGCGGTAAACTCCTATACGGACCTTATACGTGAAGTGGGTATCCTGAACGAGGCGATGCGCGCAGATGCGAAGGTCCGTGTGTCGGTTTGGGAAGCTCCGTTTGTGTGCTTTGAGAAACAAACCAATGACGAAGGGGAAACAATATACATATTCCGGGGATTGTATACCTTCGGCCCTGATAAGGGTGACGCCGACACTTTCGGCTATAACACCGATACTTATCCCAACCTGTTGAGCATTGAGGGATCGGATAATTCTCCCTTGCTCACCCTGTTCCGTGTGCCGTGGAATCCGGCAAAGGGATTGATAGCCTATAATGAGGATGAAGAGGCATTCCAGTACAATGGCCAGAACAGCTTCGACCTGGGCGAAGGGGAAGTGGAAAACATATCAAGCTTTATTCCTGCCTACAATTGTGTTTACCAGTGCTCGCCAAGACTGAAACCGTTTAACGGCACATTGGATGAGTTGAACGCACATCTTTCCGATTACAAGAATGAACCCTGCGAGTTCTGGATCGCCAAATCCGGTGACATTAATCAATATAATGTTTACTATTTTGAGTCGTCAGAAGGAAAGTTCATGCCATCTGATATCGGGGAGGGAACAATCAATCTGCTGTCGCAGCTTGCAGACAAGGGATATGGGCTTAACACTTCCGATCTTGCCGGGAAAACGGATGACGAGCTGAATACACTTTTCATAAATGCCCGTATCGCGAAATTCCGTATAGATGCTCCCGCATACTGGGATATTGACGACTGCCTGTTCTTTATGAATAATGTAGAATTCAATGCCGGAACCGACGAACGTGCGAAAAATACCTATCCATACTGTTTCGGTACAGAGACATCCAGGTGGCGTTGGCGTGTTGATGATGCCGACACCCGTTTTGATACAACCAATCGTGGTTTACCGGATAAAGAGTACAGTGTGGAAACGCATGATATGGACGAAACCGGAGCATCCGTCTGGAACGGCGAGACAAACAACTTCTTCAACCTGATGGAACTGGCATTTCCGGAAGAAAAGATAATCAGCATGCGCAAATCAATGACTGCCATGCAGACACTGGGCGGGCTAAAAAGCGGTAACGACCTTGAAAAGCTGTTTGCGTTTTATCAGAAATACTACTTTGACCAGGCTCAGGAATATTTTCCCGCCAATGCTTATAATGCGGATGCGAAGTACTGCTATGAAAACGGGAAACTGGCATACAATAAAGGACACTATTCGAATGATACCGACCCGATCACCCAGTCGCTGGGAGACCATTATCTTGCGGAACAGCGATGGATTACGAAACGTATCCTGTACATGATGTCAAAGTATTCGTTCGGACTATTTTCTGCTAACGGGACGGATACCATCACCGTACGCGCTGCAGGTAACACAATCAAGTATGAACTGACTCCGGCAATGGATATGTATCCTGCGATTGCCAATGGTACAAGTATCATCCGGGGAAGGAGAACGAAAGCCGGAGAAGTATGTGAAATGGAGATTGAACTTTCCGGGTCGGGAGACCAGCAGAATGCGATACAGGGAGCATCCTACCTGCAGGATATAGGGGACTGGCATAATAAGAACGTGACCGGGTCTATGATCATTCAGGGAAGGATGCTCCGTGATATCCGGCTGGGAAGCAAGGACGCCCCGGTTATCATCTCTATATCCTCCCTGACGTTGTCCAACTGCGTAAGCCTTCAGAGGCTGCTGCTGTCGAACATCGCCACCTTGGCCGGTACATTGAACCTGTCCGCATGCTCACATTTGCAGGAGATATATGCGGACGGTACATCCTTGACGCAGATTGTGCTTCCATCGGGAGGAGGGCTTCGTGTAATTCAATACAGCAGGCTTAACCAATATCTGTCATTGTCCAATTATCCGTTACTGACAACGGAAGGCATCGGGATTGATTTGTGCAGGGATGTCATTACGGACTTCTTTATCGTGAACTGTCCGAACCTGTCTCCCATGCGGCTGCTGGTTGATATCATGAACTCCCAGGCGGAACAGGGGGATGATCATGCATTGAAGCGTATCCGTGCCGTAGGTTTTGAGGAAACATTCAATGATTCGGACATGCTGGATAAACTGGCAACGCTCTCAAATGGTACTTACGGAGGATTAAGTGCTGAAGGCTTGGCCGGAGAGGATGAATATCCTGTTCTGGACGGAACGATAACGGTGAACGCGAATACCTACGAGGATTCAATTGAGGCTTTAAGAAACACATTCAGAAAATTGACATTGAATATAAACGGAGAATTTTATGTCAGGTTCAAGGATGCTATAGTTCAAAGTATGATTGCGGAATCTTATGGGGATGGGGTCGGAACTAAGATTGAGCAGGTTAAGGCTGTGAGAAATTTCGGCGGCATGTTCAAGGGGAATACTGAAATCACATCATTTGATGAGTTTGAGATATTCACCGGATACAACTCTAATGGATGGAATGTCTTCGATGGGTGTTTATCCTTGATATCGGTAAAATTGCCTTCCCAATTAAAGATAATATATGGGTATATGTTTTATGATTGCCGGGAACTGGCTAATATAGATTTGCGCAAAGTAGAGGAAATTCAGCGGCAGGCTTTTTATAATACAGGATTAATAGATGTTGATTTGGAAAATGTTGTTACAATCGCCGGAGACGCGTTTAGTAAATGTACCCGGTTATCCCGGATGAAAATTGGAGATAAAAGTGGAATTCCCAGCGGATTTGCAATGGACTGTACATCCCTGGTTGAATTGGATTTGGGAGTAGGTGTAAACGCGATAACTTATGCATTTCAACATAGTCCATTGAGGATAGTAACAATCAGGGCCGTTACGCCACCTGAAGTGACAAGATCATTTCAGGTGATTGATCAGTCGTGTCGGTTTTATGTACCTGATCAATCTGTGGAAACTTACAAAGCCGCTTCCGGTTGGAGTCAGTATGCTGATAGGATTTATCCGTTATCTCAAAAAACAGAATAAATCAAGAAGAGCAGTTAAATAAAAAACCGCCTGCTCATCACGAGTCGGCGGTTACAAACACAAACAAAACAAACAACGAAGGGCACTACCCCTCCGCCTTATAAGCGATACAAAGGTAGTATTAATCACTTAAAAAGAAAAGTTATGAAAAAATTATTTTACGAAAGCTGGATAGCAAAGCATCTATTGCTTTCAGGTTACTCAACTATCACGCTTCTTGCGTGGGTATTCACAAAGTGGTCAAAAACTGAGGCCAGGCAGTCAACAATCAATCATGAATGCGTTCATGCCCGACAATGGATTGAACTGACGGTCGCCTCTGGTATCTTGATTTGGATCATTACGCTGATCTTCGGTTTATCGTCCTGGTGGTTGGCACTAGCGCCGGCTACCTTCTATGTATGGTATGTACTAGAGTGGTGTATCCGCAAGATGATTGCTAGCGTACTCGCTGATTGCCGGGAAGACTATGATGCCTACCGGCTGATCTCATTCGAACGGGAGGCTAGGTTAGCGGAGAAGGACAATAACTACTTAGAAAATTGCAGCTACTTCAGCGGTTGGTTGAGATATGTCTTTAAATAAAAAAAGAAAACCGCCTGCTCATCACGAGTTGGCGGTTGACAAAAAACAAACAATATTAAAAAGGGGGAATCCCTTATTGCTAATGCGTACAAAGGTAATAATAATATTTTAGATAGAGAAATATGGGATTAAATGAATGGCTGGCTCTGATCGGGGCTTTGGGAGGCTTCGAAGCAATCAAATGGATAGTTAACTTCTACGTGAATCGTCGAACGAATGCAAGGAAGGAAGATGCGACAGCGGACAGTATGGAGGATGAAAATGAACGCAAGCAAGTCGCATGGCTTGAAGATCGTATCGCTCAACGTGACGCCAAGATTGACGCTATTTATGTTGAACTCCGGCAGGAACAGTCCGCTCATCTGGAAGATATTCATAAAAAGCATGAACTGGAGCTTAGATTGAAAGAAGCCGAGATAAAGAAATGTGATGTACACGGATGCACTAACCGGCAGCCGCCAAGTGACTATTAATTATAAGGAGGAAAAGAAATGAAGTACTTTACAATTGCGGAACTCTGCAAATCTACGACTGCGGACCGCTTAGGAATCAACAACAGATGCAATCAGGAGCATGTCCTTAATCTGACTGCACTAGTGAATAATGTATTGGACCCATTGCGGAAATGGTATGGTAAACCAATTACGGTAAACTCTGGCTTCCGCTGCCCGGCATTGAATAAAGCAGTGAAGGGTTCTAATACGTCTCAACACATGACCGGACAAGCTGCCGACATTGATACAGGTGATCGGCAACAGAATAAGTTATTGTTTGACTACATTCAGAAAAACTTGCCGTTTGATCAGCTTATCGATGAATCCAACTTTGCCTGGGTACATGTATCATTCCGGGCAGATGGTATGAATAGAAATCAAGTATTGAAGCTATGAGACGCCTAGTATACTTCCTGATCATATTGCTGACATCAGCAATATGGTTTTCATCCTGTCGGAGTATCCGGCATATTCCGATTGAAACAGTAAAGCATGATAGTATCTACATTAGCAAGATACTACATGACAGCATCTATCAGAGAGACAGCATTTATGTTGATCGTAAGGGTGATACAGTACTTATTTACAAAGATCGGTATGTATACAAGTATAAGAATCTTGTTGATACATTCTATATACACAAAGTGGATAGTGTACAAGTGCCTTATCCGGTTGAGAAAAGTTTATCACGATGGCAAACTATTAAAATGGAGCTTGGCGGATGGGGATTCGGAATAATTATAGTTATTGGTATATGTCTACTATTAAAATTCATCAAATATCGAACACATTCATAATTGAGTGCCGGCACTAATTACCGGCACTCAATTTGTTTAGATCATTCCTTTCTCTTTGGCTAATTTTAAGATAGCCTCACAAATAAACGAAGTCTTATCGTCTACCTTTTCAAGAATTGAACAGACATCCTCCGGAGCCTTAAAGCCGTAGCGTTTCGCAGTTGTTTTCTTTCGTCCTGCTCCAGCTCTTGTGCCCCCATGTTTTCCCTTTGTTATTTCATCCATAATTGTTATATTTGCAAATCCTAATCGGTTGGGGAGGTTTCCCTCCCCTTGGATTTTAGAGTAGAATTTCGAAGTTTACTCTTACTTTCCAGATTCTAAATGAAATTGCGAGTCTCATAATGAATACCGATTAGGTTTCTCTTCTTGCTTTCTCGGTGAAGAAGATTAACCGCTGTAATCATCTCTTTGATTACGTTACAAAGATAAGCATTATTTTGATAACGTACAAACGAAATCAAGAAAAAGTTTAAGAAAATATCATTTTTAACATTTAGATAATATGTAAATTATTATCTATTTTATATTCATTACAATCAAAAGCAGCACACATAAGAATAAAGCGATCTTTTACTCCTAGTTTAGTATATCGGTTTACTGCGTCACTATTCTTTGAATGTAATCCGGCTGCATACTTATCAACTTGTACTTTGTTCATTAAGTCTACATGCGTTTTACGAGCTAGTTTGCTACTTGCTACTTCATATAGGGGCTTATATTCATTTTTGCTTTTCGCTTCATCAAATACAGCAACAAGTCTATCTATTTTGCAGTATTCTAACAAAACTTTTATCTTATCATTGTATCCTCGTTCTCCTGATACATAGCGTAATATAGGGAAATTGAAATTGTATTTCTTTATAATTTCTAAAGCAAAACGCATTAAAGGAGTTTTGATTTCAATTCTTGTATCATTTTCTTTTAGAGTTTTGTGTGGTAAGTAATGAATGAAAGGAATATCTTCTTCTATTGCGATATTATCAAAGGATAGCGTTTGGAAGTCTCCAATTCGACAACCTAAACTACATTGAAGTAAGAAAGCGTCTTTAGTCTCTTGTAGGGAGCTGGGGACATCTGTATTTTGTAGTTTAATGAACTCGGCTTTAGTTAAAAATATAGGTTCATCGTATTGTTCCTTCATCATTACTGTTTTACGCTGTTTTCCAAGTTTACGGAATGGTGATACTGGTATTTCATCGTTACTTTCCAGTTCGTTGAAAAATGCCTGTAGCTTTTTTAATTTTGTTGCAACAGTATTTTGCCCTCTTGGTGAGGTTGGAATATTGCGATTATTCATGTCAACATAAAGCCCCCTATATTTATCTACCAATATATATTCATTAAACAGAAAATCACGGAATAGTATAAGTTTCTCATTATTGAAATAGGTTGGAGTGATATCACTTAAGTTGTTGATAATGAGAAAACGGTTTAATTCCCGTAATAATACATCATAATGTTTCTTTCTGCCTTCGCCAAATATTCCATCCTTATAACATTGCTCTATGTATAAGTTGAGTCGGTTATGGAGGCTTTCACTTGATTCCTTGTTAATATACTTCTCCGGATTAATATATTCATCTATATATTGATTTAGTTGTTCACTGGTTTCTATCTTGTGATCGGTGTACAAACGTAGGATTAGGTTTTTGCGTTCCGTTATGTCTCTATAAAACTCTTCTCTAGTTTTGCAATGGATTGGTATAAGTACTTTGGATTTGTATTGTTCCTTTTTCTCATCCCAAATTGAAGGTTGTACTAAAATCTCGGAAGTGTGAAATAATTGTATATTCCTACCATCGGATAAACGAAATCGTATATTAACAAAGTTATCCTTTTTGCTTGATCGAATAAATGCTTTTACTGTTGCCATATAGCTATCATTTTACGGTTGTGCAAATATACTGTTTTTGCACAACGAAAATGCTTAATTGCACAACTAAAATGCAACATAATACAACTTGCTGTTTTGTATATATTTGATAATTAATGTATTTGTATGAGATTGTATAGTGTGTATTTTTAAATATTAGACCGCACCGGGGTCACATAAAAATCCCTTGATAATCAGTGGTTATCAAGGGATTTTTGTTCTTATATAACTTTTTTCTTAGCTTCTCGATACCTGTAATCCTTTATCGGAAAGCGTCATTTCAACAAAGCGTGCACGCGGATTAGGAGCCTGTTCGGTCAATATCCGACGGATGCATCCGGCCGCTTGCGGATCTTTAGCCACCATATATAAGTAACCGCCACCTCCTGCACCGGGCAATTTATATCCTAGCGTATAATCTTTAATCTGTTCGATAATAGCTGCTACTGCCGGTGGATTCGTGCCACTGTCCAATGCTTGGTTTTGTATCCAGCTTTTGCCGACAAGATTGCCGAAAGTTTCGAAATTACCTCGCAGGATAGCTTCGCTCATATCCATCGCATGGGCTTTCATCTCTGCTAATAAACTAAGATGCTTTCCGGAGTTAAGGAACATGGAACTGACAATTTCAGCTAAGATGCCTTTGGCTGTACGGGTGATTCCGGTATAATAAAGCAGATGGCAATCCCGATATTCCGGCTGCACAAAGAGCTGGTCGGGTAACCACCGTACTAATGGATGTTGTTCGAAGCCGGATTCGGATTGCAACAGTTTTACGCCGGGGAATACGCCGCCGTATTGATCCTGCCATCCGCCGCCGGTGGTAAGTAATTGTTCCAATACCAGTGTATAATTGCAGATGTCGTTCCTATCCCATGCCAGTCCGCAAAAATCATTGATAGCTCCGAGTACGGTAGATGCAAGGATAGAACTGGTACCTAGTCCCGAACCTGCCGGAATGGCAGCCAGTAAAGTGATTTCCAGTCCTGAACCGAACGCTTTTAGATGTTCTTCCAATGACGCATGAGATTCCGCCGCAAATAATGGGGCAAATCCTGCCAAGGTAAGTGCTGCCTTCGGTATGGAGAAAGGCGAACCGACTTTCTTGTAATCCTGCAATTCCTCATAACTTCGGATAACCTCCACAGCTCCCATATCAATGGAACGAAGTACGATATGGAACTCGTGACATGGTTTGACGTATACTTGTAACGGCGGCTGCCCATTCAACTCAATCGCCAGATTGACTACACTTCCTCCCGAATAGAGAGAGTAAGGAGGTGTATCTGTCCATCCTCCTGCAACGTCAATGCGCACCGGACTACGTCCCCATACGATCTGATCCGAATAAACATTGAGCTTCGGATAGTTCTTTTTTCCGGCAACGGCTTCCAGTAATCCGTCACGGAGTAGCTGGAACGCAGCTTGTTCTTCTCCTTTGCAGCCTTCATTGCCTTGCAGCTTCAGGATACGTGCCCGAAGCATACGGTTATGTATACGCACCATGGGTGCGGCATCCTCTTTCAAGACAGCGGGAACATCCAGATTGAGCCGGACAAATTCATTGGCTGCGTCTTGCAAGTCAAGCTGATAGAATACACTCTTCTCATAATTGGCGGACAATCCTTTCCAGTTATCCCTGCGGAAAGCGCTACGCTGTGCGTAAAGACGTTCCAGGTTCGCTTGTGCCGATATCTCGTCAGCGGATAGTTTTTCAGCTCTCAGCCATAACTCTTTTCCTTGTTTTAGTTGTGGCTCAGCTGTCATCCAGCGTATTAAAATACCCAGTTCTTCGATGGAAGTCGTTACGGGGAAAACAGGAGCAGCTTGCAGATCATCTGTACGTCCTTTTATGTCTTCCAGCCCAATCTCTCTTTCCTTCATCCACTGTGTGAAAGAGTTCCCCAAGTAGGTGGTCGAGTCATTTCTTAAATCACCTTTGAAAACATCATCCAGCCCATAAGGCCGTGCGACAAAGGCTGCGTCTCCCATAGGAACGATGTCGATGCAGACTCCGTCCGGCAGGTTTATATTCCAATGGTTTTCGGGAACTCCTGTAATAATCTGTCGTGAACCTAATTTCCATCCTTCTCCTACGTGGCTGTTCTCAATCCATAAATTGGCGTTCTCTGCAGATAACTTCACTTGGGTAAACGAGTTTTGTATAAAGATGGCAGGATTCGGTTTTACTTTCCGGTGCATGATACGCCTTTGGTCACGCACTTTATCCTGTATGGCGAGTGTGGAAGAAATCAGTTCCCGACTCGTTCCGAAATGATAAAACTCTCCGCCGGGTAAAGGCAGGATTGCTACCGAAAGTTTGTTTACTTCGTCGTCTGTCGTTTGGGGATGCTCTCCCAGTGCCAGGCCATAATCCGAATATAAATCGTAGTAGCTGATATCATTCGTGCCTTCTTTTAATGACCGTTTCATCAATACCTCAACGGCACGGTCACTTAATATCCATATACCGATATCCATCAGGAAAAGATGGGTCTTTGATAATCCTTCCAATTCCTCTAAAGAAGGTTTCTGCAACATGAAGTCGAGCACTTCCGGCTTCTTGCGGTCCGATACGAATACTCCGTGGTGAGTAGCCAGTGAAGGATTCACCCATAAACCATAACATACGACATCTACTTCCGGAATGTTTTGCAGCGGTTTTTCCGAACGGATATATACGTCTCCGCTGGCTATCAGCGTGTTCAAGCCTTTCGGAGCCTGCTTCATGATTCTTTCGTATAGCGGAAGTTGCAGCGACAGCAGATTCTGTCCCAGCTTTTGTCCTCTCTCCCAACTGAAAACCGGTATGGGAGTCAGTATTTTGCCCGAAGGAGCATAGCCGGGCAAGCGGCGGCTTTGTCCTCCCGCATGCAGCAAAATCTTTTTTTCGTTTCCAATCCATTTGCTGAAAGTCTCTTCCGGTGCAAAAGCCTGATGGCAGGCCTGCAACAGCCAGGTCGTTCCTCCTCCGGAGCCTAACTTGCTGCCTACAGGGTCTGATGTACAAAACCAGTCAGTATGATTCACTTCTTCCAGTTGATGAAAACTGTCAATTAAGTTGGGAGGTAAGGATAATAACTTTTGCATAGTAGAATCGGTATTTATAGGTTTATAACATGATTGTATCCCAGCTATCGCAGAGTGCCTGCATAGAAGGAAACAGCAGATCGGCTCCGGCATCCAGCAACACCTGTCCGTCCAACGGACCGGTATTGACCGCGATTGTGAAAATTCCGGCTTTATGTCCTGCTTCCACGCCCAATGGGGCATTTTCGATAACGATTGCTTCGTCAGCTTTGAACCCTCCTTTTCTTAATGCCATCAGATAAGGTTCTGGATTAGGTTTGCCATATTTCACGTCAAAAGCGGTCACCATTAGCTCTTTATGAAACATTCCCGGAAAATTGTGTTCCAGACGTTCCAACAAAGAAAGCTGTCCCGAACCAGTGACTACCATAGGAGTCAGCCCTTCACTCTTTACTTTCTGCAAAAGTTCCCATGCGCCGGGCATACGTTCTGCTTCCGGATAAGAATTGAACAGGATACTTTTTTCGTGATATATACTTTCTATTTCCTCTTGTGTGGCCTCTTTTCCTAATTCACGTTGAAATACGATATTGATAGTCGATGCCCCCGTGCGTCCTTCGTGCATATATGCTTCTTCCCGGCTCAGATCAAGGCCGTGAGTTTTCATGACTTGATGCCATGCTTCGGAGTGATAGGGCATGGAGTTAAAGAGCACGCCGTCCATATCGAACAGGACGGCTTTCAGTTTCTTTCTCATAATTGGGTTAGATGGAATCTGTTTGATATTTATTCTTTTTTCAGCATATCTTTCAGTTCAGGCACGGTGATCACTACATCATGCTGAGCTTCCGATTGTTTGCCGATATATCTGTAGACTATATTTCTGTCACAATTCACACAACTTTTGATAAACAGTTGGGTAGCAAGATCGGTCTGATTGCCTAATGTTTCGATAATACCTTGTTTCACCTCTGCGGCATTTGCTTTAATCTGGTTCATATCACACAGATCTTCGTCAACACGACAGATATAAATCACTGCTTCATCGCTGAGTTCGATTTTCTCGATCAGAACGTCCTCACTTGCCTGTATCGGGAACTGTAAGTTTGCCATCTGTACCTGCGTTTCCAGTTTAGCCAGGTCGCTTTCGGTGGTGTCGACATCCTTATTGAGAATTTCCTTAATTTCATCTGTTGTCAGTTCGCAGACTACCTGCTCTCCCGAATCTTTACCTATATATATCATTTGCAGGCCCGCTTTACATTTTACAACAAGGTCCAGCAATGACTTTACTTCTTTATTCGGATTCTGGAACATGATTTTCAGGGAAGTCTTCATGCTTTCCGGATTTTTCTGCAGAGTCTTGATGTTGGCAGCCTCTTCGTTCAGATAAAAGGTATACACTACGTTCTCTCCATCATAGACGATGCTGGTGATTTTTCCGGTCTCTCCCATGTCTATCGGACATTGTTTGTTGGCAGCCTCGATGCCTGCTTTGAGTTTGATTTCCTGACAACCGGTGGTTAACATCATCAGTAGTGACAAGCTGATAAACAATATCACTGCATTCGGTCTTCTTACTAATTTTTCCATTGTTCTTTTATTTAGAATTCATTTATTCTTGGGATAAAAAGAGATATACGAAGCAAAGATAGTCATAAAAAATGAGAGATATAACAGAATGGAGGAGATAGTTGCTGGTTGTGTTTTGGATGATAAATCGTATGATAATTTGTCGTTTAGAAGATAATATGTATTTTTGTAGCATGATAAAACTAGTCAATAGCATGAAAAAGAAAGTATTGTTTCTGCTGCCATTGTTTCTGGGTGCTTGTTCGGATAGCGGAGAAAGCCCTGTTATCACGATAGAAAAGCTATATGTGAAAGTAGATCAAGGCGATGGAGAAACCATCCGCGAAGACTATGCAAACCGGATGAGTGAAATGCCTGCTTTGAAAGTGGGAGATAAGGTGGATGCGTTTTTGATCTTGGACGGCAATGGAGCCGAACTGAAATCTTTCCAGCTTCAGAATGGGGAAGAGATGAAGACTGAGCTCCGTTATGAAAAGACAGAAGTCACTACCGAAGGAAATCTGACAGACGAAGAAAAAGGGCAGTTGCGCTTCAAAGATGGCGTGACAAAGACTAAGGTGCTGGTTCATGCCACTGTTGAGCATGTAGATAAAAATGGTGATGTACAATTATCTTTTTATCTCTCTTCAAAGGCGGAGTGTGAAGGAGCGCAGGAAGTGATTGACTTGAAAACAGAAGTCGTTGAGAATGAATGAATCCTGAAAGGGAATGAGTTACTTTAACGTAACGAAGGAAATAGAATAAAAGAAGCGGTCTCCGGAGAGGCCGCTTCTTTTTATTGTCAGTTATTGGATATTACAGTTTAGCCTGAATAGCCTTTGATTCTTCTTCATATCCCGGTTTGTTCAGCAAAGCAAACATATTTTTCTTGTATGCTTCCACGCCCGGTTGGTTGAAAGGATTCACGCCCAGCAGATAGCCGCTGATGCCGCAAGCCTTTTCGAAGAAGTACAGCAGACCGCCGATGTTGTATTCGCTCAGTTCCGGAAGAACGATGCGCATATTAGGTACACCGCCGTCTACGTGAGCCAGCTGAGTTCCCAGTTCGGCCATTTTGTTCACTTCGTCCACGCGTTTGCCGGCAAGGAAGTTCAGACCGTCCAGATTAGCTTCATCGAAAGGAACTTCCAGTTTATGGTCTACTTTATCCAGTGAGATCACAGTTTCGAAGATCGAACGTTCGCCTTCCTGAATCCATTGTCCCATAGAGTGCAGGTCGGTAGAGAAGTCAACAGATGCGGGGAAAATACCCTTGTTGTCTTTACCTTCGGATTCTCCGTAAAGCTGTTTCCACCATTCACTTACGTAGTGCAGTTTCGGGCAGAAGTTGACAAGGATTTCAATCTTCTTGCCTTGTCTGTACAGTTCGTTGCGGGTAGCAGCGTAGATAGCCGCAGGGTTTTCTGCAAACGGCACGTCAGAACCGCATGCCTTTTCCATATCGGCAGCACCGGCAACCAGTTTGTCGATGTCGAATCCGGCAACTGCGATCGGCAGCAAACCAACCGGAGTGAGCACAGAGAAACGTCCGCCTACGTTGTCCGGAATGATAAATGTCTTGTATCCTTCTTTGTCGGCAGTCACACGTGCAGCACCTTTCTTGGCGTCTGTCACGGCAACGATGACTTTCTTGGCAGTTTCTTTGCCGCGTTGGTCTTCACATTGCTTTTTCAGCAGACGGAAAGCAAGAGCGGTTTCGGTAGTCGTTCCCGATTTGGAGATATTGATAACACCGAATTTCTTGTCTTTCAGATATTCGGTCAGTTCATACAGATAGTCTTCGCTGATGTTATGTCCGGCATAGATCATGACAGGAGCAGTTTTCTTATCCTGCAACCATGTGAAACTGTTAGACAGCGCTTCGATTACGGCACGTGCGCCCAGATAGCTGCCACCGATACCTGCTACGATCACTACTTCGCAGTTGTCTCTTAATACTTTTGCAGTAGCGTTCAGGTCAGCCAGATGTTCTTTGCTGATGGACGAAGGCAGGTGTAACCATCCCAGGAAGTCGTTACCTTCTCCTGTTCCTTTTTCCAGCATTTCCTGTGCAGCTTTTACCTCGGCTTCATAAGCAGAAACCTTTTCTTTGGAGATGAATCCAAATGTTTTTTCAATGTTCAAGCTAATCATATCTATCAATTTTAAGTAATATGTAATAGGTAATAAGTAATAGGTATTAAGTAATAAGTATTAAGTATTATGCATGAGACGCAAAGCTTAGGTGGCTACGGTTAATACCTAATACTTATTACCTATTACCTATTATTTATTTTTCTCATCTAAAAGAATCAGTCAGCAATTTGATCTCTATCATGGGTGAGATGCGTTCATACAAGATATTGTATACGGCATCCAGTATCGGCATGTTGACGTGGTGATGCTTGTTGATCTCTTTGATGCACTTGGTGCCGTAGTATCCTTCCGCGATCATTTCCATTTCAATCTGCGCACTTTTAACGGAATATCCCTTGCCTATCATCGAACCGAACGTGCGGTTACGGCTGAAGTTGGAGTATCCTGTCACCAATAAGTCTCCTAAATAAACAGAATCATCTACATTTCTGTTCAGGGGATGTACCGTATTCAGGAAGCGGTTCATTTCCTGAATCGCATTGGATATCAGTACTGCCTGGAAGTTATCGCCGTATTTCAGTCCGCTGCAGATGCCGGCGGCAATGGCGTATACATTTTTAAGCACCGAACTGTATTCGATGCCGGCTACGTCGTCGCTGACGGAAGTCTTGATGAAGCTGCTTCCCAGACGGCGGGCGAAGATGCGTGCTTTGTCCTTGTCCGGGCAGGCGATGGTCAGATAAGAGAGGCGTTCCAGCGCTACTTCTTCTGCGTGGCAGGGACCTGCAAGGACAGCGATGTTTTCGGGTGGTACGCCATATTCTTTTGTGAAATATTCCGATACAATCACGTTGTCATCGGGTACGATTCCTTTGATAGCAGTGATAATAAACTTATCCTTAATCTTTGTTTTCAGCTTTTTCAGATGAGCTTTCAGATAAGGAGAGGGGGTGACGAAAATCAGTGTATCCGATTCCTTCACGACATCGTTGATGTTAGAACTGAAAGTGATACGCTTCGTGTCGAATTTCACCCCTGTCAGATAGGCGGGATTATGTCCAAGTCTCTTAAAATCGGCGATGCGGTCGTCTCGTCGCATGTACCAATTAATAGAGTCTTCCTGAGCCAGACACATCTTTGCGATGGCTGTAGCCCAACTTCCTCCGCCCATTATCGCTATCTTACCGGGTAGTTTCATATTTAGTTGAAAGTTGAAAGTTGAAAATTGAGAGTTGAAGATTGGAAGTTGTTGCTTGAACAACATTTTCAATTTTCAACTCTCAACTCTCAACTTATTTAAGTTTATTTATCCACTCGGTCACGTCGTTCACGCTTGGATTGGTCAGTTCTAATTTGTATTTCTTATTGATTCCGCAGATGTCCTGGTGCAACTTTTGCGGATTAACATCCTGCATATCAGCTACTGTGTTGTAGCCGGCTTTCTGGATGACCGGCACCCAGTCTTCTGCAATACCCAGTTCCATGTATTTGGCGGCAGGGTCTTTCTTGATTACTTTCTCCGGACGCATTTGCGGGAAGAACAGTACTTCCTGAATGGTGGTCTGTCCTGTCATCAGCATCACCAGACGGTCGATACCGATACCGATGCCGGATGTAGGAGGCATACCATATTGCAAAGCACGCAGGAAATCCTGGTCGATAATCATTGCCTCGTCGTCACCCTTGTCGGCAAGACGCATCTGTTCTTTGAAGCGTTCTTCCTGATCCAGCGGATCGTTCAACTCCGAGTAGGCATTGGCGAGTTCCTTGCCGTTCACCATCAGTTCGAAACGTTCGGTCAGGCCCGGTTTGGAACGGTGCATCTTTGTCAGCGGTGACATTTCAACCGGATAATCGGTGATGAAAGTGGGCTGGATGTAGCTGCCTTCGCAGAATTCACCGAAGATTTCATCAATCAGTTTGCCTTTGCCCATGGTGTCGTCGATTTCTTCCATCTTCAGTTCTTTGCAGACCTGACGGATTTCTTCTTCGCTCTTGCCGTTGAGGTCGTATCCAGTCTTCTCTTTGATAGCGTCGAGGATAGGCAGACGGCGGTAAGGAGCCTTAAAGCTGATTGTCTTTCCGTCTACAACGGTTTCGGTGCTTCCGTTCACGGCGATACAGATGCGTTCCAGCAACTTTTCGGTGAAGCTCATCATCCAGTTGTAATCCTTGTACTGTACGTAAAGTTCCATACAAGTGAATTCGGGATTGTGGGTTCTGTCCATTCCCTCGTTACGGAAGTTCTTTCCTATTTCGTATACACCTTCAAAACCACCTACGATCAGTCGTTTCAGATAAAGTTCCGTTGCGATGCGCAGGTATAGGTCTATATCCAGTGAGTTGTGGTGAGTGATGAACGGACGTGCGCTTGCTCCGCCGGCGATGGATTGCAGGATCGGAGTTTCTACTTCCGTATATCCGGCTTCGTCGAGGGCGTTGCGCAGGGTTCTCACTACGGTGGCACGCTTTTCGAATGTCTCTTTGATGCCGTCGTTTACTACCAGGTCCACATAACGTTGGCGATAACGGAGTTCGGGGTCTTCAAAAGAGTCGTAAGCTACGCCGTCTTTATATTTTACGATAGGCAGCGGTTTGATAGACTTGGCAAGTACGGTCAGTTTCTTGGCATGGATACTAATTTCGCCCATTTGTGTACGGAACACGAAACCCTCGATACCTACGAAGTCACCTAAGTCGAGCAGGCGTTTGAATACAGAGTTGTACAATTCCTTGTCTTCTCCCGGACAGATGTCGTCACGTGTAATGTATACCTGTATACGACCTTTAGAGTCCTGCAGTTCGATGAACGAAGCCTTGCCCATCACGCGGCGGCTCATAATACGGCCTGCAACAGAAACCTGACGCGGCTCGTCTTCATCTTTAAATTCTGCTTTTATATCAGTAGAGAAAGCATTGGTTACATACTCTGCAGCGGGGTACGGATCGATACCCATTGCACGAAGCTCATTCAGACTATTGCGCCGAATAATTTCCTGTTCACTTAGTTCTAATATATTCATTTCGTTATGTATTAACTCAATTTTGGAGGCAAAAATACGAAACTTTTCTCATATATCCTGTAATCCGTCTCTTTTTTGTATCTTTGCGCCCTCAAAACAATAGGTATGACAGGACAAAAGACACCCACTGCGCTGGGTACGGAAAAAATCGGGAAGCTTTTAATGCAGTACGCCATTCCGGCAATTATCGCCATGACGGCATCTTCTCTTTATAATATGGTAGATAGTATTTTTATCGGTCACGGGGTGGGGGCAATGGCTATTTCGGGGCTGGCACTTACGTTTCCGCTGATGAACCTTGCGGCGGCTTTCGGTTCGCTGGTAGGTGTGGGAGCGGCTACACTGGTATCGGTAAAGCTGGGACAGAAAGATTATGATACGGCACAACGGGTGCTTGGCAATGTGCTGGTATTAAATATTATCATCGGACTGGCTTTTACGGTTCTTACCCTGATCTTTCTCGATCCGATTCTTTATTTCTTTGGGGGAAGTGAGGCGACTGTCGGCTATGCCCGCGACTATATGGTGGTTATCCTCTGGGGAAATGTCATTACCCATCTTTACCTGGGCCTGAATGCGGTACTTCGTTCCGCAGGGCATCCACAGAAAGCGATGTATGCCACGATTGCTACCGTGGTCATTAATACGATACTCGACCCTATTTTTATTTACGGCTTTGGCTGGGGAATACAGGGTGCGGCTATCGCTACGATTACCGCACAGGTCATCGCACTTCTCTGGCAGTTTAAGCTGTTTAGTAATAAAGACGAACTCCTGCATTTTCATAAAGGCATTTTCCGACTGAAAAAGAAGATTGTTTTTGATTCTCTGGCCATCGGTATGGCTCCCTTCCTGATGAATCTTGCCGCCTGCTTTATCGTCATCCTTATTAATAAAGGGCTGAAACAGCACGGAGGGGATCTGGCTATCGGAGCTTTCGGTATTGTTAACCGCCTGGTATTCCTTTTCGTTATGATTGTGATGGGGTTGAATCAGGGAATGCAGCCCATTGCCGGCTATAACTTCGGCGCCAAACAGTATCCGCGCGTGACGCAAGTGCTGAAAATAACGATTTATGCCGCGACCATTGTTACGACCATCGGTTTTCTGATGGGAATGTTTATTCCGCAACTGGCTGTTTCCATCTTTACGACGCACGAAGAATTGGTGAATATCTCGGCAAAGGGCTTACGGATTGTTGTGATGTTTTTCCCGATTGTCGGTTTTCAGATGGTGACTTCCAACTTCTTCCAGAGTATCGGCATGGCGAGCAAGGCTATCTTTCTCTCTATTTCCCGTCAGGTGCTTGTACTGATTCCTTGCCTGTTGATTCTTCCCCGGTTTTACGGGCAGCTCGGCGTGTGGATCAGTATGCCTATCTCTGATTGCCTTGCCAGTCTGATTGCAGGAGGGATGCTTTGGTGGCAGTTCCGTCAGTTCTCACTGTCGGCTGATAAAACTCATTAAAAGTAAACCGAAGACTCCTTTACTGTAATAACTTATCTTTCTTACTTTTCTCAAACCATTCTCACTACGATGAGAAAATTTTCTCACTATGGTGAGAAAAAATTCTCATTGCATTGAGAAAAAATTCTCATACCTATGAGAAAATCTTCTCATTGTGGTGAGAATAATACTACTTAGTAATAGTCTGATAATGATTGCTTATCTTTACTTTTACCAATCGTATTTCTCTATGTATTTATCGAATGCAGGCTTAAACTTGATTCCATGTTTTGAGAAGATGGCGGCAATTTGCTTTTGTTCGTCAGGGTGTAAAAGGCGCTCTTTGTTGCGGATGCGATAATACATGTTACGTCCCATTAGGGAATACATTTCTTTGCGTATGGTGACGGCCATGGCATGCGGAATGTTATCGAGCAGATGATCCATGCCGGAGGCAAAGAGGACAGTGCGGAACGGACTGAAAAAAGTACAGTTGGTTTCGTTGCCTGCTATGTGGTTTGGGTTTACTGCCGAATAGTAAGGAGTCGTTTGCGGTATGCAGAGGGCAGCCTGATAGCGGAGGCATTTGCTGTGGCGTGGACATTTGTTGTGGGTGCAGTATAAATAATTCTTGGGGATGTCATTAAAGTCTATCTGTGTGTTCATGATTCTTGAATGCTTTTATAGTTTGTTGTTGCTTTATTTTCTATTTATATTCAGCTCATTGGAGCAAAGGTAGTGTTTCTTTTTGATATAAAGAAATATAGAGAAGATATAGTGAGTGTATTTGAAACATATATGTCTCGAAGATAAATTCCTGGTTACTTGCACTTCCCGATTTATTAGGTTACTTTTGTAGCGTATTAAATGAAGAAAGGAGATAGGTAAGTATGGCAAGACCGATTAAAGAAACTCCGATACTTTTCGGAGAAGATGCGCGGCGGTTTGAAGAGCGGATGAAAGAAAAACGCAGGGAGACCTCCGAGCAGCGGGCAAAAAGATTGAAAGACTATGAACTGGCAATGAAAATATTTAAAAAATAGATATGGATCGTCAGTTAATAGAGACAACGTATGAGATGCGTAAACTAGATACCTCAGAAAAAATAGAATCGTTCGATTGCGGAGATACCGACTTGAACGATTTTATTTTGAATGAATCTTTCCTGTATCGGGAAGCTTTGCTGGCTGTCAGTTATGTACTTGAGAATAAAGTTAATCAGCGATCGGTTGCTTATTTCAGTCTTGCCAATGACAGGATCTCTTTGTCTGATTTTGAAAATAAAACAGAATTCAATCGTTTCCGCAAACATCGGTTTGTGAATGAGAAGCGTTTAAAAAGCTATCCTGCTGCAAAGATTTGTCGTTTGGGTGTTGACTTGTCTGTAAAAGGTCAATCAATAGGCTCATTCCTATTGAATTTTATTAAAAGTTATTTTATTATTGAGAATAAAACAGGTTGCCGTTTTTTAACTGTTGATGCGTATGCGGCTGCTGTTCCTTTTTATATGAAAAACGGTTTTGTCCCATTGAATGATGAAGATGTGGATTCTGCTACACGTTTGCTCTACTTTGATCTGAATGATATTATGAAATAATTCAGATTCTGTTCTACTTTTATATAATATAAAATGATGGATTGGTAATGTTAATTGTTACAACATAGTCTTTTGAATTTATATAATAGTGACGATTGCTTTGTTTCTGATTTTCCAAAAAACATTTATTAGCCTCTTTTGTTATTTTCCGAAAACTATTTGTAACTTTGTCATCGGAACGTAGCATACCGTTTAAAGGTGTGCGATTGTGCGTTTCCTCGGCTCAACAGGAAATTGTAGCAGATTTTTAACACGTGCCGGGAAGACGCCTGTACTTCTATGACTTCTCATAGGGTACGGGCTGTCTGCCCGTACGTGTTGGGTAGCTGCTACTACCTCCTGTTGACGGGATGTGACAGCTCCGTACTCTTTTATAATATAAAAGGTACGGAACTAGGTAAGAGTATTAACTTAGTTCCGTTTTTTTATGTCCTATTGGCTCACAACAAAACAAATGTCTGAAAGACATGGCGTTCAGGAAGCAACTCTGCGAAACTGGGCGAATCTCGGTTACATTACCAGTTGCCGGATGGGCAACCAACTGTTCTTGGATGACGAAAGTCTGACTGCCTATCTCGAAGCTCACAAAAGGCTTGGACTGCAAGCGGATTATCTGGCAAAGATTGTGGAAGAGAAAAAGCTGGAACGCGACTTTATTATTTCCAGATATGATGATCTGCTATATGTATTGCGAACACAGAAGACGTGTAAACCTCTATATGAAATTATTATTCGTGAACTTTCCCAATTGATTGTTCATCCCGGAGCCCGTGATATTTTCTACTCCATCTCTATGGGGGAATCAATAGAGAAAGTTGCCGGTCGGCATCGAATTACTTATGGCAGGGCGTTACAGATTTATAATTCTCATCTCAGAGGACTGAAATTGAGAAAGAATGTGTTGGCTACTTATCGGAAACATATCATAGATGCCCGTTTTCAGTCTTTGGCGGATAAAAGCAAGAATATAAATTTGAATCAGGAAGAAAGGATTCTCCAATTGTCTGTCGGTAAGGTGGCCGATACGAGGCTGACCAATGTCTTGTATAAAGAAGAAATCCGGACGGTAGGACAACTGCTGGAATTAGTATCGGGAAAGGGATGGAGATGGCTGCTGAAAATGGAAGGAGTAGGGAGGGTTTCTTATGACCGCTTGCTGTCCAATCTTCAGTTGGCGGGAGTGGTCGATGAAAGTTTGGAGCAGATACTTTCCGGTCGTTCTGACAGATGATGAGGGAGCAAAAGTCAATAGTATTAGGAGAGTTGCTACTGACTTTTGACATCTCCTCGTCTCTTTGTGGTGATGATTCTTCCGTTTTTTTTAGGGTAGACTACGCATTTGATTCTTTTGATTAAAAACGTTTTATCTTTATAAATTTATTCTGGTACCCCTCAAATATATGTTCTGACGTTTCATTTTCCAATTTCTCTTCAATAGCGTTTACTATTGTGAAGGGGACGGTTTGCCCGTCTTCATTTAAAATCCTGAGGTTGGTTCTCTTTCCATCTATCTCTCTAATGTTCAGTAGTATATAACCTTCTTCTTTAGAGGGGGTACATGAAGTCATCAGGAAATTGTTTTTCTCAAAATGGAAGGCTGAGTACTCCGTGGGTTTATGATTCTCTGTTCCTGTCGGCATTACCCGCGCATATAGAGGAATACGTGAGCTCCAGCCAAACTTGGTAGCAAGGTTGTTAGATGGGTCAACGGAAGAGGTCAGATGGTAACTCCAACGGAACTCTCCTTCTTGGGAAGCTTTGAAGTTGGTATTCCAGTAATTATTCATCACCCACGAGTAGACATGAGGCCTTTCATATTGTTTCTGATATTGAAATTTACCGAGATTTATGTCTCCTAGTTGATAGAGGGGGATGAGGCTGCTTCCTATAATAATTTGCGCCCGATTATTTTGTACCGATACAAAGTTTTGAACAGTATTCCAGTCTGTAGATGTCCCTTCCAGTTGATTCTTGCCAGATATAACTGTTCCGCCCTGAACGTCGAATGCCAGTTTCCCTTCGGGCAGTTGGAAGGGAAAAGCAACGTATATCCCTGAGGGATCCGTTTCCGGCAGACGCTTGATTGCGTACTCCAGTTCTATTCGTTTGGTATCATGATATAATTTAATTTCCAGATTGACCCCGAATGCTTCGTCTGTTCCCGGAGATTTTCCCTGCAACAGGATACGTTGATAAATAGGTCCATTCGAAATGTCGATGATCCGGCACTCACTCAATCCTGTTCTGTTGTAATCATCCAGGCGATATTGGGCCAATTGGTCACGATTACCTAATTTCTCATAGATAAAAGCACCCAGTTCCCATGGAGACGAACTATCGACCAGTTCACAATTCAATTCTTTATCATACAAACTTTGGATCGTTCCTTTGTCCGGGTTGAGTTGTAGTTTGTAGAAATGATTTTCGATACTGGCATTGTTTATTGTAATAGTTCCTGTATCAGTAGACGGTTGTTTGAAGACAATTTCAAACGTCTTGTATCCCATAGGCGGAATATCCTCTGCGAAAATTGCATAGTAGCACCCTTCTCTGCGATAACGGATCGGTTGAACTTTCAACGAATGTCCTTGAAAGTCTGTTATTTCGAAGAATTGGTTTCGGGGGATCACTTCAAAATCAATATATACAGTCAGCATCTCCGAACGTTTCCAGTTCAACGTATTGAAAATCGTAAGGGTCGGGTTCTTGCCTCTGCGGAGGTCTCCTTGAAGTAAACCGACGGAGGTTTCATACAGCATTTGTGTTCTTTTGACTGCTTCCCATGCATAGGCTGACTTTTCTCCCCATTGCACCTGACTGTTTTCGCACAACGGATCACTGACGCTTTCGGATGCTCCGAACGTGTGTTCATCATAGAATAGCAGGCTTTCATGTATGTGCTCTATTCGTTGATGAGTGGCCTGTGGCAGGCATTTGTCTTTTAATACAGCCATAGACAGCAGCCCTTCTACCGCTGTCATATCCGAATGAGTTTTGCGTGAAGCCGCTGTTTCTCTTGCGGCAGAACCGAAACCGTCCGTCCACCAGTCCGGATATGCGGCTCTGTATGCGGGAATTTTATCCCCGTATCGCTTCGTTACATAATCCAGAAATTCGGATGCAGTGGCACTTCGTAACTTAGGATATGCGTACTTTTCATTCCATTCTCTGATGAGTTTGCATTCAATGATGGAGGGTGGTGAATTATCCGTGAAATAACCGGAGTATTGCACGCCTACTGCATCAAACGGATAATGCTTACGCTCCAGTTCTGATAAATAATGTAATAACTTCGGTTCTGTCTTTTGAATATCTCCCTGCTCTATTCCCCAGAAATTGCCGGTATTATAATGATCGGCACGGTAAGTCAGGATCGGTTTACCCGACGGAGATTCCCATTGGAAGACAGTCGGCATATTAAACGGAACCTGCGATTTGTAATGGTGTTCTCCCATCCACAGGTATTTTATCCCGAGGTCCGGCAGATAATCTGCCAGACACCATGCAATTCCGTTGACGTCATTCTGCATGGCCAGCGCAGAGGGAATTCCATGTTTTCTGAATTCTTTGACAGGCTGAAGGAAAGTCTTGAAAGAGTTTTCGTCTACAATCTCCGACATATTGAAATACATGGAAGCAACTTCTATTTGTCCTTCGGCAATATATTTTTTTAGTTTGTTCACTTGTTCTTCCGGTCTGTTTTTCAAATACTCGTCTACAGCCCATGCCGATTCGCAGGTCCATCTGAACTTCGCATCATCTGTGTAGTCTTTTGTTTGTTCGCAGTATTCAATAGCATAATCTATATACCGGAGATGTTCCGACAGGATTTCGGTTTGAGGTTTGGTGTAGCCTATATCTGTGTGAGTATGCTGAACGAGATATACCGTCCATTTCTTGACAGGAGTTGCCTTTTCATTGATTTTGCTGACGGTTTTTCCTTGTTCTTTCAGTATGATCGGTAACTCACATGGAGCGGTGACTTCCGGAATGGATGTCTCAATATTATTTATTCCGGGGGGCAATACGTATCTTTCCGGTGGGAAATTACCGACTTGCAGTTCCACCGGTCTCTTTTTATAATGCCAGTTGACTGCTTTTATTTTGACCGGCTGTCTCAGCTCTTTTTTCTTTCCGATCACCAATACAGGAGAGAAGGCGGAAGATACGAGACTGGCTTTGGTCGTAAGATTGTTTGTTTGCAGAGGAGAGGCAGATGTCAGCTTTATCTGGTCGAATGCTACCCAACTGCCTGATATATTTCGGATCGTGAGTGTGTTGTTTCCTGCTCTGAACTCATCAGCCGGAATGTCAAGCGTGACGGATAACTCTTTTGAAGTTGTTTCTTTTGTGTCCAGATATTCAGGGTTTGTGCCTTCGGGTGTTTGGATGGATTTCTCGAAGCTGTTGAGCCTCACCTCCAGTCGGGGAGGTGAGGAAGGATGAGTTTCTGCAAATAGAAGTCGTAGTTGTATTTGGGTTGTCGGAGAAGGAGCTTCGGCCAATGAAAAGCCAATAACAGCCTGCCCTGATATGCCACCTGCCCAGGCATCGCTAGGCCCCGGCAGAAAGTAAGGAAAATCAGCAGAATGATTTTTCCCTACTTCGTATAGATAAACATCATTGATGTAGTTCCGATAATCGTTTTTATAAAACTTGAACTCTTTGGCGGAGTTATCTTTGTTTCCTATTTGCCAGACTGTATTTTGAGAATGAGCTGTGAGAGTTCCCAACAATCCGATGATACAAACGATTTCTTTAATTTTTATCTTTCTCATGTGAGTTCCTTTTAGAAAATGATATGCTGTTGCTATATCTTAATTAAAATTCGTATGTATCAGGTGACCAGCTGTCCAGCCATTGAATAGCCATGCTTCCGTCTTCACGGAACTGTATAGGCAACCAGATATAGGTGGAGTGAATTAGGTCTGTTTTATTCCATTTGTCAAACATGGCTATGTATGCGTCTTTCTTTCCTTGAACCGGCAGTACATGGGTACTTTGTCCATAGAAGGTTTTGTCTGCATCTTTTCCTACACAAGGATTTCCTTTTACGGTCCACGGTCCTAAAATTTGGGTAGCCACTGCATATTCCGCTTCATTGGGACTCCAGCCGGTACATCCCGAACTGATGACGTAGTATAGTCCGTTGTGTTTGAACACAGCTGGTGCTTCCCGGAATTTACCTGCGAAATTGCGTGTGAAAGTGCCGGAAGGTTTCAGGTAGTCGTCGGACAGTAAACTGATATATAATGTAGAATTCTGTTCGGAAGAGTAGATATGATAGGCTTTGCCGTCGTCATCTTTGAAGAGGGTCATGTCCCGGCTGATTTGCCCGTTCGGGTGCATAGAACCCAGATAGGTGAAAACACCGGTCGGTGAATCGGAAACAGCGACTCCGGCAGCGGCTTTATTGTAGTCGTCACTGTCCACGTGCAGCCACATTACAAATTTCTTGGTTTTATCATTGTATATAACTTTAGGTCTCTCCAGCACTTTGGAAGGATGGAGATCGGATTGTGTATCGGACATCTCCGGTTGGAGAACGAGTCCTTCATATTTCCAGTTAAGAAGGTCCTTGGAAGAGTAACAATTTACTCCACCGGCTTCCGTACGATAACATTCCCAACCAGGAACATTGGGATTCCAGTAAGTGGAATCACTTTTACATTCGCCATACCAGTAGTAGATTCCCTCGTGATATAATATACCGCCTCCGTGAGCATTTATTTTCTCGTTGTTGGTGTCGAGCCATTCTACTCCCGGAGTGATGACTGTATACTTGTGTGATGTGTCATGTGATGACTGACATGATAATAAAATGGCTGCTGTGATAAGACTGAGTAAGATCTTTTTCATTTGTTACTATTTTTTTTATGATGTTATTTGATTCCCCAATTTTTATTCGGACGATCTCCCATTTCAAGTTCCAATGTGCCGCCTTTGAGCAGTTCTTTTGCCGGAAACTTGAAAGAATTCAACTTCTTGCCGTTTAGTTTGGCGGACTGGATGTACTTATTTTCCCGCGAAGTATTGCTAGCTTTGATGATAAATTGCTTTCCTCTACCGAAATGTTTTCCCAAATCTATTTTTATTTTTTCAAACAGAGGACTCCCCAGTTCATAAACAGGTTCTGCGTTACAACCTCCGTCCGTCTGGAATAATCCTAATGCAGCCATGACGAACCAAGCGCTCATTTGTCCTTGGTCTTCGTCTCCCAAATAAGCATTTGATGTGTCAAAGCCGTAATAGCGGTCGATAATGGAACGGCTCCACTGTTGCGTTTGCCACGGTTGGCCTGCCCAGTTGAATAGAAAGGCGAAATGCATGGATTGCTGGTTACCTTGTACTACTGGAAAGTCCCAATACTGGTCTCCCGGGGCATTATACCTCCATGGTTCACTGGCTTTGAACCCCCATGACAGCCGGTCGATGAAGCGCTTTTTACCGATAATTTCGGTGAGTGCGGGAACGTCCTGAGGTACAAAAAAAGTAAGTTGCCAGGCGTTTCCCTCTACATAATGATGGTTAGCTCCTGATTTGAACGGATCAAAGTTCTTTTCCCATTCTCCATTGCTGTAGCGCATTTGGGCATAACCTGTCGCCGGGTTGATTGCGTTTTTCCACCAGTTGCCTCTGTCGGAGAATGTTCGGTAATATTCCTCTTTTCCCAGTGCTTTTGCTAGTTGAGAGACTGTCCAGTCGTCATAAGAGTATTCTAATGTGTTAGAAAAACGTCCTTTGTCGGCAGGTACATATTGATGTTGCAGATAAGTTTCCAGATCTCTGTTGCCGGCAAAACCATTGGCTACACGTTGGGCTGGGGTAGTTTGCATCTTTACGATTGCCCGGAACATTTTTTCCGCATCGTAATTCCGTATTCCCATTTGGTAAGTACTTACTAAAAGGGGAATCTCATGTTCGCCCACCATGACAGGTATGTATTTCATTCCGCTGGGACCTTTTGCCAGCCATCCATTGGCGTCATACATAGCCAACTGCGATTTTACCCATCTGGATGACCACTCGGGAGCAATCAGATTCCATACCTGATTCAGATTCCAAAAAGTATTCCAGAAGGCATCGCATCCCAAAGCGACAGCATCCGGATCGTCCAGCTTTTGAATGTTGCCTGCTGCATCCACCCATCTGCGGTCTGCATCACTGAAAGTATTCCGGCAGAATGCACGGTATAAATTGGTGTAGAATCTTACTTTTTCCCGATAATCGTTGCTGTATATCCGAACTCTGTTTAAAATATTATTCCAACTATCCGACTGATGTTTGCGTACAGCTTCAAAATTCCACCCGAATGGTTCCGTTATCTCATTGGAAAGATTGTTGGAAGCCCCTGCCATATCTACGTAAGATATTCCGGAACGTACCATAACTTCCGGATGATCGGTAGTATCAAATTCGGCATAACAGCCGAATCGCTGAGGGTAGCGGGCTGTCATAGTATCTGTTTCCCATAAAGTATGATCGTGCCATCCTCCAAATTTCTTGATATCTTTATTGAACTCAATCACGAAATAGATTGTATAGTTCTGATCCGCATCCGCCGACCATACATTTTTGGATAGCTGCTTGCTGAATCCTTCGATTCGTCGTGCTCCTGTTTGCTTTACACTTCCTTCAACAATCTGGTAATCGTATTCACTAGGGATTTTCAGGTCGATCATGACACGGGCATCCTTATCTTGCGGATATGTATAACGCTGAAAACCACACCGGGAGGTGGCAGTCAGTTCCGCCTTGATTTGATAATCGGTCAAGTCTACTTTATAATATCCGACTTTTGTTTCTTCACTTGTTTTGTCGATGGCAGAACGATACGAATTGGCATCTTTGACTAAGGAAGACTGGCTGCCTATCTCCGTTTTTAAAGGACCGTTGGCAGGCATGATGCCCAGACCCGCCATGGTCCATTCGTGTATGTGGCTAAACGTACCTATGCTCTCGAATGAAGGATCATATCCCGATTGCCAACCGCTATCCTGATTGTCCGGACTTAATTTGACCATGCTGAATGGCATCCACGGACCTGGTGCTATCATCCAACGGGAGTGCGCAGTTCCCATTCGTGTATCGATGTAATCGGCCAGTGTGATTGTATTGTGAGGTGCGCGCCTGATCATTCCTTTATCTAAGATTGCACCATCGGCGGATATGATGTAATGGCTTGTCTTGGGAGACTTGACAACTGGCATCGGAGCTTCTAGTATGTATCTTCCTTTTTCCAAACGTTGTTCCAGTATCTTTTTTCCATCTACTTTCACTTCAAGGAGAGGATGCCCGGAAAGATGTTCTATGTCTACTAATAGTGGTTGGGCTACAGGACTGGTGGTTTGAAAGTCCGCAGCTTTAACATCCCGGAGATAAACGGATTTGTTGACTTCATTTAGTTCAGCATTATCCGGCCCCATAAGTCTGATATCATCGAAGAGAATCCATGAACCTTCGAGACTTGTAAGCGCGATGGAGTTGCTTCCTTTTCTGATCACTCCGGAGTTCAGAGGAATTTCGATCGTATGCGGTTTGATTTGTGAATAGTCACCGTCTATTGATTTTCCACTTCCTTTGGGAAGGGCATATTTCCATGATTTTCCGTTGATCGTTATTTTAAATAGTGCCGGAAGTTCGTGGTGAGTATCTAATAGGTCTATGATTAATTTCCATGAGTCCGTTTCGGGGACTTCCTTCATACCAAAGAGTATGTTTAAAACATGAGTCCGTATACCGGCAGTATAACTTGTTCCTCCCCAATGATCGGCAGGTCCCGGCAGAACATAAGGAAAATCTTTTTGAGGGGAAGACAATCCAATGATATAAAACCTGTCCTCCCAACCAAAATCATTTGCCAGAAACTCTTTGTATTTGTCAGGGGACAATGCCAACTCACTGGCACTATGATTTTTCTCCCCGATTTGCCAGACAGTCTTGGTAGGTGCTGCACATAATCCGGATAGGAGGAATAAAAACGTGAATAAACTCAATGGTATTCTTTTCATATTAACTTTCGGTCTTTTGGATTCAAGATACAAATTTGTTTTTTACATAGGAATGTATCATTCTTTTTTTGTATACACTCCTATGCAAAAACAAATTCAACTGTTATCACTGTAACAAACTAACCTTTTTACCCCAGAACTTGATTTCGCTGGCGGAACCATAGGCCCCCATTCCTACGTGTGGAGCTGAGAGTGATTCTACAATACGGTATCTGATGTATCTTATATTTTCGTGTTCTTTATCGCAGGCGAACTTAATACTGGGTTGCCAACCGGAAACAGAAATGTTTTTTGTAGTCAGCTGTTTCCATCCTTTTGCTTTCGCACTTTCTTCCCAAGCCGGGTTTATAGATGGAACATCCGGTTCATGGCTTTCCAGGTCTTCTACATCTTCAATTCCCCATATTTGGAATAATCGAGGCATCCAGTCTGTTCTTTCATATCCGGTAAAGAACAGTTCGCATTCGGTAATCGTTGCTGTAAGTCCCATGTCAATGGTCAGATGATGAGGAACTCCTTGATTATCGCCGGCATGATAACCGCTGTCATAATTCCATGTATCATTGTTCCATAACTTTTCTACTGAACCGCCATAACCGTTTACAACATCTGAAGGCATATTTGCGTTGGCAAAGTTAGTTCTGGGGATTTCTACAATCGGATCGTCGGGCAAAGTGTATTCTGAAATGGGCAGGGATACGATATCCAATGCAGTTTCGCTGGGTAGGATTCGTGTTTCTACTGTTAATATAGAAGTAGCTTTCCAATTAGGTAAATTGGTTGAAGCAGCATCTCCTTTCACTGTTAAAGTTAGTAGTTGCTCATTTGAATCATAGTACTTAACTATTGCTTCCACCACATTGTCTGCCTGATTCCAAATTAAGTTGAGCGAGTTGTCGGCAATGACGAATTGTATATCGGTAATTCGCTTGGGATAATAAGTCGCTATGTGCTCCGTTCCGTATACATCTACATTGTAGGTTTCGGATAGTGAGGTATTACCTTCTTTATCCTTTGTGGTTATTTTAACGTAATAGTTGCCTTCTTCCACATCTTTGATTTCATAACTGAATTCAGGTTGCGTTCTGTCAATGTCTGTTGTGAAAACCTTGTCGTAACCTACAAGTTCTATTATGCAAGTCTTTGCTGTGGCCAGATATTTCATAGACCCCTTTATCATCATGCGCTGAAATCCCGGCTGTATATTTACATCCGCCAGCTTTCCTACATAAATTTGTTCTCCGTCTTTGATATATTCAGAATAGGTATCATGAATATCTGTGCAGGAGGTCATACACAGGAGAATAGTAGTTATTATATATATTACTTTTTTCATTTCTGTCTATTTTATAAGGTTATTCTTCGCCTTGGATATCTCCCCAAAGAGTGATTTCTGACATAACTGACGTTTCCATTCCCGACCATGACATCAAACTCTGGAACCGGAAGTAGCGAATGAATGGTACATCCTGGTTAAGGGTAAATACATGGCCTCTTTGGGCTTCCTCAATATCTTCCTGAGTAAGCGCATCACCAAATGCCCCGCCGGATGGTTTCTTCATTTCTCCATCAAATAATACCACCCAGTTATCCGGATTCTGCAAATCTTTACCCTCTTCGCAGCCATATAATTTGAAGTACTTGGGAGCTCCATGGGCATATAATAAGTCTTGGCTGTCCAGACGTTGCCAGAATTGGAATTGGCTGAGACGTACATTGACATTCAAATCAATACTGAAGGCATGCGGGAAAGGTATCGGGTATTCGGTATGTCCCCAGTTCCATCCACCTATTTGTCCGTCCCATAGACGGGAATGATAGCCTTCGTGGTAATCCCAGCTGACATCATCCATAACTTTAACAAGTTGGAATTTTGTTTTATCTAATAAGCTTTCTTTCCAAGGAGTAATTTCGGCATACAATGTGTCGGAAGTGTTTTCCCATTTATCCCTAACGAAGATGGCTAATTTCAATAATTTATGTTCTAAGCCTTTTATAGTCAGGCGACCTTCTTCCTGTTGTGAGGAGTATACGTCATGAATCTCGTATTCATTGTGTTCATCTACCCATTTGTAAATGTAGAAAGATAATGCACTTCTTGCTGCATTATTGAAATCGAGGAAGAAACCTCCAAAACTTTCAGTCACTTTTAATGATTCTTGTGTCTGAACGACTGCAGGAGTCAGAGGCTCAATAGTCACGATAGCCGGTGTGGAATAGTTTTCGTGGCGGTCTACAGAGTAAAGTTTGACCTCTCTCTTTTGTGTATCCCCCAGCCCTTCTATTACCAAAGAATCTACATACATGGAAGATTTTACTTCCTGCTGTTCTCCGCGGGTATTAGTGAAGATAGCTTTGACGTATAATAAATCGACATCATCGGAAGGAGTATATTTAATAATAGCTCCTCCGTTTACATTCTTCACCGATATATTAGTAATCGGTGCCGGAGCTTTTCCATCATTCGTACCGCGTGGTTCGGCCTCGTAATCACCGGCGCAGTTTGCAAAACAAACTGCTGCAAGTATTAAAAGTATAAAAGCTATATTTTTCATCTTTGTCATTTTTATGTTAAAAGTTACCATTGAGGATTCTGAACAAGTTTCGGATTTCTGTTGATAGAATTGGTCTTAATAGGCCATAAATAATCTCTTGGCATGAATTTTCTCGTGAAGAGAACTCGTACATTATAAAAGTACTCCGGGTCCTGCTCTAACACCGACCAGCCTTTTATCTGAGTATTCAGATATGTAGAGCCTAACTTCCATCTGCGTACATCATGGTAACGATGGCCTTCGAATGCAAGCTCTATCATTCGCTCTTTCTGTATAATTTCACGCATTCCTCTTTGGGTGGTTGGCTTATCCGGGCGGTTGGAATGATTACGCCATGTATTTACCAAAGAACCTCCTTCATCCAGACCGGCTTTATTCCTGACCTGTTGTACATAGTAGTATACATCTGTAGTCGGAGTTTCATTAAGCTCGTTGAGAGCTTCTGCATATAACAGGTATAGATCGGACAGGCGAATAATCGGGAAAGAATATACGTAATTGATATTGGTCGCACTGGTGTTTACGTTTTGATAACTAACCAATTTCTTTGTGAAATAACCTGTCGGTGAATATAGTTCGTCTGAAACGCCGGCAATATCTCCTTTCTTTGATTTGATAGGATAGGAGCTCGTTTCATTGTCGTTACAGCATTCGATGGAGAACCATTTTCCACCATCAAAACCAATATAGGCATAAAAACGAGGCTCTCTGTTTAAATGCATCTTGATAGTTGTGTAGTTTGGTGTAAAATGAATAGGATCATCTTCCGGAGTTGTTGTCAGTTTATATCTGTTTTCATATTCATAATCTTTATCCTCATCCATCGGGACTCCGTTCGCTGTATAGAATTGTTCTACAATTTCTAATGACGGCACAAGTTGTGAGCAACTACGAATCATTCTGTTCCCCAATGAATAGCTGGTTAAATGCGCTTGGCATAGATTCTGTATTCCATCTGTTGCATTGGAACCTAATGCCCATATTATTTCAGAATTAAAACGACCGGTAATTGTGTTGCGTAGTGTCAACTCTTGTTGTAAAGTTGATGAAGGAGTATAATTTAGCTTCTCATCAAATTTGTATAAAGAAGCTCCGGCTTCGTGGGCAGTGTTGATGGCATCCAGGCACGCTGCGGCTGCCGCCTCCCATTTTTCCTTTTTATACTCTTGGTCGAAGAAAGGTATCCCTTCTGAATTGACAAATTCAGCATACATTGTATTGCCGTTGAATAAAGGACTGGCAGCCAGTATTAGTAATTTAGCCTTGATTGCTTTCGCAATAGGTAATGTGATACGCCCTAATTCCGTGCGTGGAGAAGTCACATTGAATGTTAATCCGGAAGGGATGTTCATGGCTTCATCCAATAAATCAGTTGTATAAGTGACGATATCATTTATCGTTTCTCTCTCCAGTTGCATCATATCTAAGTCTGCTTCTACGCTGATGTTCTCTTTAAGTAAAGGAATGGGCCCATAGTGCAACATGAGATAATAAATATAATATGCTTTCAGAGTCATCACTTCGGCTTTCCATTTATTTTTCTCTTCCATACGCATGTCAGGTACGCGATCGATGTTGTCTATAAAAATATTGCATTCATGGATTCCTCTGAATATGTTGTAGCCTCCCTGACCTCCATCCCAGTAATTTAGTAAGGGGTCGTTAGAGTTTTGCATACCACGTGCAATGTTGAATGAGGTTATATTTTTATAGTAGTGGGACTCTGGTTTCAGATACCACATTTCTCCACCGCAGATGAGGCCGGAGTTGTGATCAAGATTGGCTGCTGCAGGTACGAAGTTATAGCAGGTGGCTAAATATTTTTCAGCATTAGCCCGAGTGTTGAATGCCATTTCAAGCGTTGCGATATTATCCGGCACGATATCAAGATAGTTGCAGGATGTGATTAATATCGCCAATAATGTACTAGTGAATAAATGTTTGTATTTCATAATGTAATCAGAAGCTTAAGTTAATACCAAAATTGTAAACTGCCTGAATAGGATATTGCATTCCGTCGTTTCCTTGTTCTACATCCCATAATTTAAAACGATTCCATGCGAAAAGATTTAGTCCGCTGGCATAGATTCTCAAATTGGACATACCTAGATGGCTGGTCAGCCTTTTAGGTAATGTATATCCGATTTCGACTGATTTTAAACGCAAGTAAGAACCGTCGCGTAACCACCATGTACTGTTTCTGTTATTGTTTGCAATGTCAGTAGTTGACAATCTTGGGAAAGTAGCGTATATATTACGATTCGATTCAGACCAGTAATCATCCGCATATGCTTGCATCATACCATTGAGGTTGTTTCCTCCGAGATCCATTTGCATGAAAGGATTCGTTGCTTTGGAATTAATAAAGAAAGAAGATCTGGCTGCTCCTTGAAAGAAACAAGAAATATCAAAATTCTTGTATCCCATCGACACTCCGAAGCCGTATACAATTTCTGGAGATTTGGCAAATCCAATTGGAACTATATCTTCGTCATTAATTATTCCATCATTATTTATGTCCTTATATTTTATGTCACCAGGCATATATTCTCCGTATGTCTGAACAGGTGAATTTGCAATATCTTCTTCATCAATAAACAGTCTTTCCGCTACCAGTCCATAAGATTGTTCGATACGTTTTCCAATGTGGCTGAGCCAAGGATAAGGACGGTATGGCTCTTCTACATACTCGTATTTGCCTGTTGCATAAGTGAAATTACCACGTACTCCCAGCCAGAAGTTTTTGTTAAATGCGTGGTTGGCATCTACTTGTACTTCGAATCCATGTGAAGAAGCTTCTCCTTTATTAGCAAAAAGAGGTGCACTGAATCCCATTTCATACGGGATAGTTTGGCGTTCGCCAAAGATGTTTTTCCGGTATTCAGTGAAGTAATCGAACTGTATGTCAAAGATATTAAACAGCTCTACTTCGAGGCCCAAATTCATTTTTTGAGCAATTTCCCATTTTATTTTTTCATTTCGGTAACGTATCATATTGATAGTACCGACATTCCGTTCAAAATCTTGTCCCCAATTAAAATTAGCACCGCTACCGTTCAGATTTACTTCCGACATATAAAAGAATCTGTCTTCCCATTTACCAATATTGTCGTTACCTACCAAACCGTAAGTCCCTTTTAGTTTTAGTTTATTGATAATATTTTTGAGATCTTGATTCCAGAACTTTTCTTCGGAGATCATCCAACCTGCTCCTATTGAAGGGAAAAATCCGAATCTTTCATTCTTGGCAAATCTCTCGGAACCATTGTAACCGAAGTTAGCTTCTACAAAATATCGTCCGTCGTATGCGTATGTAAAACGACCTGATAATCCAATATTACGGGCTGGTAAAGATGTCTGTATCGAACTCGCACCTCCGCTCTTATTCTCTCTCAGAACTCCTACTAATAATCCGGTGACATTATGCTTTTCCCGGAACGTACGGTTGTAGTTGAGAGATGCTTCATAATAATAGGAACTGCTGACCTGATTCCCTTCTGCTTTATAATCCAAATCTTCCCGTCCACCGTTAGGATTCAGTTCTCTTAAAGTATATGTGTCGGTTAGTTTGTCATAATAGCTGATTGAATAATAAAAGGGTGAAGTAGAGCGTTGTTGTCCGCTGTATGACTCTCGGGTAGTACTTGCGAAGACTTTGATGCTAAGTCCCGGAGTTATAAAATCTAATTTCTGATTTAATTCTGCTTGGGCAGAAATAACCGACTTGGTGTATTGTTTGTAACCACGTATCATCTCTGCATAAGGATTGATGTAATTGCCGTCTCCTGCGTTACCAAATAAAATATGTGAAGTAGACGCATGATTTTCATCAGGCATATAATATTTGGGGAATAAAACAGGACTCGTTGCCATTGCCCTCCGGTATAAATCATTGCCGCTTACAATAGGACCAGTATAATCATCAAAATTACCACTGAATTTTACAGAAAATGTAGTCGTCTTGGTCACATCAATATCAATGTTGGAACGTACGTAGATTTTCTTTAAATCAATGTTACTGTTATAATTGTTTCGTTTATCTACCTTCATAATACCATTGTCATCTGATATGCCTAAAGAAACATAATATCTGGCAGTTTCACTACCTCCGCTCATATTGATATTGGCACGTGAATTGAATACATTATCATTAAATAATTCATTATACCAGTCTACTGCCGGATATACATAGGGATTCTTGCCGGCTATTGTTGATGCTATTTTCTCATCGGTATGAGGCCGGACAGCTAACGGATTACGTGTGAGTACGGCTTCATTGTGGTATTTCATATAACTGATAGGATCTACCATGTCTATTCTTTTTGTAGGTGTTGACAATGAACCTTCTACTCTGGCACTAATTTTTACCTTTCCAGGTTTACCTTGCTTGGTAGTAATCAAAATGACTCCATTAGCTCCGCGTGCACCATAAATGGCAGTTGCTGTTGCATCTTTCATTATAGAGAAAGCAGCAATGTCATCTGCGGACAATCTGGCAAGATCGGTAGTGGACGATTCGATATTATCAATTAATATCAACGGACTTTTAGAATAACCAAAAGTGGTGACTCCGCGAATAAAGAATTCCACATTGTCATTTCCTGGTTCACCAGACAACTGATGAGATATTATTCCGGCAACATTACCACCTAAGGCTTGAGTCAGATTACTGGTTGGAATTTTTAATCTTTCAGGTTTTAAGGTTGATATTGCTCCAATCACACTTTCTTTTTTCTGTTTAGCAAAACCAACCACAGTAACTTCATCCAATTCATCTACCTTTGGCAAAAGTTTAATGGTTTGAGGTACTTTATCTATCTTGTATTCAATAGATTGGTATCCTAAAAATGAGAAAATCAAAATGGAGCCTGGTTCGGATGAAATAGTAAATAAGCCATCTATATCCGAAATGGCTCCTTTTGTTGATCCTTTCACCTGTACAGTAGCTCCTGCAATAGGCAAATCTGTTTCATCCACAATTTTCCCTGATATTGCTTTGGATGAATTGTTACTACTACTGGTTTGAGCTTGCAAGGTTACATAGCTTTCAATGATTAAAAGGAAAGCTATCCATAATACGAAGCGTGGCAAGTTGCATAAAAGCTTCTTCATACTCTGTGATTTTAAAAAGTAAGTCATAAGGGTTTTATATTAGATTTAATGTGATTTCTTGTGTATAAAGGCTGTATATTTTAATCTACATAGTATTAATTGATTATGGTATATGTATTATGTAATGTCTATATGTATATACATATTGCAAATATATATATTTAAAGCAGGAAAACTAGAAAGATTTATTTATTTAATATAAATTTGTATATAGACGGTTGCCTTGATAATAAATGTTAATAGGGTTTTGTGCGTATGGTTTTAAATTTATGAAACGAACATAAAATTAGATAGATCACACAAATTAGCATGACAATGATGGAGCCTGATTGGCTTCCGGTATAATCTGCGCATACTCCCATGAGAGGAGGAATGATGGAGCCACCGGATATTCCAGTTATCATTAGTCCTGATATTTCGTTGGTTTTATAGGGTAATGTATGCAAGGCTAGCGAGTAGATGACGGCAAATATGCTAGACATTGCAAAGGCTATAATGCATACTAATAACAAAATAATGTATTGAGAATGTATCCAATAAATGCAGGATAAAGCTATTAATACAATGAACATATTGATCCGATAATAATAAATTTCGGAAAACTTTGCTAATAGAATTACACCACATAAGGTCCCCAAAGTGCGAGCGGCAAAATACCAGCTTGTACCATAACTTGCGATTTCTTTAGTCAACTCTGCATTTTCAATTAAAAGTTTTGGGGTAAATACATTCATTCCTACATCTAAGCCAACAATACAAATGATGCCTCCGAATAAAAGGCAGATGGTTTTATTTTTCAGGAGAGAAATAACTTGATAGAAACTGGATGTTAATCTTTTGTCGTCTTTCTCATTTATTGGAGTGAAAAATAACCAGATTCCGGAAATTAGAGTAATGGCGGCGAATATGGGAAACATTAATATCCAGTTGTTGAAATAAACAGAGCAGAATCCGGCCACTATAGGTCCTACAAAAGAAGATAGTGCTTTGATGAATTGTCCGGCTGTCATAATGCTTGATAATTTTCCTTCAGCGATAACATTGGTTAATAAAGGATTAAGTGACACTTGAAGGATGGTATTTCCTATGCCTAAAAGTGCAAAGGCGATATAACAGGCTGTCTGTGTGAATGTAAGTAATGGAAGTAACATTCCAATAAAAGTAGATAAAAGTCCTATCAGTGATATTGTTTTTCTACCTTTCTTGTCCATCCAGATAGAAATCGGAATAGAGATGAGTAAAAACCATATAAATACCATTGATGGCAGGAAACCGGCTTGGGTTTCGCTCCAACTGAAATAATCTTTCGCATAGGTGACTGATACTCCTACTAAGTCACAGAACCCCATAATAAAGAAACCAAAAAGAACTGGTAGTATCTTACTTTTATTTTTCATATGTGTTTATTTATTTAAATGCATTTGGATTTGGTCGGTCACCCATAATGAAATGAAGTGTTCCTCCTTTTTTGAGTTTACTCCATTCTATATAGTTATTACTAAGGCGCTTGTTATTGAATCTTACATATTGAATGTAACAATTGTCTTTGGATACATTTTCTGCTTTTATGATAAGTTTTTTTCCAGAGTAATAGGTGTTGTCTAACAGAATTTCTACCCGGTCAAATCGCGGACTCCCCAGTAACCATACAGGATCTTTGCTGCAACCGCCATCCATTTGGAAAAGTCCTATGCTGCTTAAGATGTACCAAGAACTCATTTGGCCTTGATCTTCGTCTCCCGGATAGGCGTCTCGGGGACCCATTCCATAATATTTTTCTTGTATAGCACGTGCCCATTTCTGGGTGTGCCACGGCTCACTGGTATAAGAGAAGAGGTAAGCTGCCTGCATATTTGTTTCATTCCCATGATTAATAGGATAAGCTCCCATATTATCTCCTAAAGCATTGAAGCTTACTTTTTCGGATGTTGCAAATCCGGCATTCAGCCGGTCGATGAATTGACGCTCTCCTATTAAATTGATGAGGCTTTTTACATCATGAGGAACGTACCAGGTGAATTGCCAAGCGCTGCCTTCGCAAAATCCGGGAGCATGATATGGGTTGGTGTTTTCGATCCACTCTCCGTTGGGACGTCGGGGGCGTACATATCCGGTTGATGGGTCGAATATGTTTTTCCAGTTATCAGAACGTTTCATAAATGTATTGAAGTCATCTTTTTTATTAAGAGCGTCAAAATATTGAGCAGCGCAATAGTCTTGATATGAGTATTCCATTGTATTGGAAACGTATGATTGATAATGCGGAGAATTCCAATCCCATGCGTCATCGTATAGAGGTACATAACCTTTGGTTATATAATCGGGATAACTTTCGTTACCGACTTGTCCTCCTCCGGGATAGTTTATCATAGTGGCTGTTTGTTGGTGAATTAATGCCCGATACATGAGTTGACTGTCGAAGTCACGAATTCCATGTTGATAGCCGGAGACTATCAATGGCAAAGCAGGATTGCCTATCATGACTCTGAAATATTTCATACCGGGATTACCATTGGGAAGCCAGCCGCCACGACGATAGAACTGCTCGTAAGTGTAAATCCAATTGGACATGTACTCCGGATAGAGAAGATTATAAAATGGACCTAATGTCCAATGCATTCCCCAAGCAGAATCACCTCCATATACGCTTTTACCTGGCTTGTCTATAAGAGCTTTGTTACCGTTCATATCTATCCATTCCCCATTTACATCATTCCAGATGGTCCGTGGACTGATAGAACGGTAAAGATTGGTGTAGAATTTTTGCTTTAAGAGGTAATTGTCTGTTGTGATACTGACTCTTTGGAAAAGTGTTTCCCAGGTATCTTGTTGATTGGTGACAACTTTATCAAAATTCCATCCGAATGGTCTCGCTATTTCTTCTTCCAGATTTAGCCGTGCGTTATCAATGCTTACTAATGAAATACCTGTCCTTACCATAACATCATCACCAGTGTTAAGGTTAAAGTCGAGGAAGATTCCTGCGTCCAGTTTGTCTTGACTGTTATTTTCGACTGTAAATACCTGTCGGGACTTCATGTTTGATTTATGTAGCTGTTCAATTTGGCTATATACTTTGTTTCGTATCCAGCCATTCATTGTTTTGAATGGCTTATCAAACTGCATGACAAAATGTAATTTATATCTTTGTACTCCATGGTATCCTGTTGACCGGCAATCGTTCAAGGTCCATCCCTCTATTTCTGTGTCAGATACTTTTTTTACGTATACATCATCTAAATTCCAGTCGTATTCTGCTGGAAAGAAAAAGTCAACTAGTATTCGTGGCTGCTCTGCTTTGTTGAATGTGTATCGCTGAAGGGAACTGCGGGTAGTTGCTGTTAATTCTGCTTGGATATTATAATCTGTAAGATTAACAGAATAATAACCGATTCGAGCTGTTTCGGTTTTCTTATTAATTCGGGAGCGATACCCACAGTCTGGCTGTTTTTCTGTTCCAGGTTGTATTTTTAAATCTCCCGTAGTTGGCATCATTAAGAGTCCTGTCATTGTCCATTCGTGAATGTGGCTGAATCCCATTATGTTTTCAACGTTATATTCATATCCTGCTTTCCAATGGGCATCTTCGTTATCGGGCATAAGTTTTACCATTCCAAATGGCATCCATGGACCGGGCCCTATCATCCATCGTGAACCACTGGAACCGGCAAACTGATCAACATAATCAATTGATCTGCGTAGTCGCTGGTTACTACGGATAAATTCTTGAGTTGCTACTGTTTGTCCTTCTGTTGATATTTTAACTTTGATTTTAGACTGGTCTTTAAGCTTTCCGGTTGGAATTTCGTAGATATTCTCCCCTTCTTCTACTTGTTTGAATATTTCCTTTTGGTTGATTTGTATTTTAAGTGTTCTGGATTTTTTAGTTATAGTTTTCAGTAGAAGAGGCTGTGTTCTTGTTTTCCCTTGTTCTAATTCATAATCAGCCATTTTCATTGAAATAATAGGAGTATCACCTATCTTATTGATTTGTGTCTCTTGAGGTCCGTTTAGGCAAATGGCGTCAAAAGTTAGGGATTTACCATTGAATAATTGCATTACAATCTTGTTGTACCCTTCCTTTAGATTTCCAGGCTGTATTGAATATGTTAGCTGTTTGGTGGCAGGCTGTATAGGAGAATCGTAATTCTTTCCGTTGACTTCCAGTCTTAAGAACATACAGTCTTCGTATTCTACATTCTCTATAAAAATATTCCATTGATATTTCTTTAGCGGATTGACATCGGATAGTTTTATTAAAATAGGAAGTTGTATCCTGCATTGTCCTGCCCAGTAAGAAGAGCCAGCCCATTCTGCTGTAGGTCCCGGTATAATGTATGGAAAATCGGCCGGTGTGTGTTCGCCTGCATAAAAATATTTTTTATTATCCCCAAAGCCGGAGATAATAAATCGATCTTTTCCATCCGGTGCTAAGGCAAACTCCTTGGATGAATTATCTGTTTTGCCAAGTTGCCAGATTGTGCTGTATTGTGGATATACATTCGCAATACAATATATGAAAAAGATAATTTGTACAATAGTTCGTTTCATAGTAGTTGGATAAGATGTTTTTATTAAGACATTATTTCAAAGTAACTTCTTTTTTTACAAAGGCTTTTACCAACATTATTCTTTTGTCGGGATTTTCATTTATGATTGTATATGATCGGGCAGCAGCAGGGATGACAAAAGTCTCTGCATAATTAAAGCGTTGTTTCATGCCGTCCTCTGTTTCAATGCAAACGGAGTCTCCTTCTACTATCATACATACATGGCATGTATTTTCTGTATTCATTTGAATACGGTCTTTGAAGGTGTAACGATATACATCATAAAAATGCTCTTTATGAGTAGGTAGATGCTCTATAGTACACTCCTGATTTTCTTTCATGATATATGGATGGCATATCAATTCCTGGATTACTTTTTCCCCTTTTCTTTCAAAATATAGATTATTCATTCCGTGTTGAATGTTTAGAGGTCGTGGTTTCCCGTCTAATCCCATGCGTATCCAGTCGTACATTTTAAATGTGAAAATATAGGGTGCGCTACTTATTTCCAATACCACGCAATCTTTTCCTGAAGCATGTATGGTGCCATTGGGAATAAGAAAGAAATCGTGCTTTTTAGCTTGGTGTTTTTGAACAAACCTTTCTATCTCTACCTTCGTTGCTTTTTGTTGACTTCGTTCCAAGGTATATTGGAATTCCTCAGGGACGATGTTGTCTTGAAAGCCTAAATATACACATGGCGAGTTTTTACAATCCAATATGTAATATGTCTCATCTTGGGTGAATGGCATGTTAAAATGCTCTTGTATATATCGGGGGCGTGGATGGCATTGGATAGAAAGATTATCTCCGTCAAAGGTGTCTAGAAAGTCGAAACGTATCGGGAAATCGTACTTAAATGTTTCCGAACATTCTCCTAATATATTCTGATAATCACTATACATAAGAAAATCGAAAGATACTTCAAGCCGATATCCGTCACTCTCCAGCATTAGTCCGTTTTCAAGTACCATCAGTTCAAAAGACCATGCCAGATTATTTACTTCTTTATTTAATCCTTGAATATGATTTTTCATCCATTGTCCTCCCCAGGCGCCAGGCTCGAACCATGGACGAACTCTGAAGAAATTGCGGCTCATTTTGTGCAATCCTTCTCGTAGGTCATTTCCTGAAATCATTAATAGTTCATCCCATTCTCTTTGTCCGTCAATAAGTAGGTCAATCAGAGGCAGGCATTGCTTTTTGTGCTTATTAAGAACAATCCAGTCTACAAAATATAGTTGTTTGTAAGCCTGTTGATTGTCTTTTCGATAATCTAATCCTAAATTATTGATGGCTCCGGCGCGCATTCTAAACTGAATCTCATTTTTAGGAATATCAATATAAATCAGGGGAGCTTTCCATTGAGATAGGGCTGCTCCTGTACCTATAAATATATTTAAATCTGCTTCCGGGTCAGGTTGTATGGAATTAAGCTTATTTTCATCAAACCAATTAACCAAATGCTTATCAGTAATGGTGCCGAATAACGGATTATCTCCTCCAAGATAAGGAGCAATCATTTTTTCAATAGTCTGTGGATCTTTCATTGCTACACTGGAATGAAAGAATCGCACATTCTTTCCTCTTTTTCTGAGTTCTTCTCCTAACTTAATGATTAATTCATCCCAAAAGACTCCAATATAACCATCTATTTTTATTTGGGAATGCTTTTCTATCCAGTCAGCTAGTTGGTTTATACCTTTCCCAATTTTGCCTTTTCCCAATGGAAATGCCGGGTATATATCATATTCTCCTGATGGGGTGGCAGTAGAGTTAGTAGGTGCAATAAATTGCTGTGTGTGTCTTTTCTCTTTTGTATTTTCCATATTTTCAAGTATGTTGCTTGTGTAAATAGCAGATCCGATTAATGGCGACATATCCCATAATTTACAGATATCTATTTTAGTGATTAAATTGAGTTTCTTTAATTGAAACTGAATATTATCTAAAAAGAAGTCAGAAGCTTTCGCTATATTTCCTCCTATAATAAGTTTCTCCGGTTTAAAATTTAGCAGGAATGGGGTTATGAATTCTACGAAATTTGAAGCGAAGTTTTCAAATAATGACTGTGCATTATTGTCTCCGTTCGAAGCGCGTAGTGCGATTTCTTTTACGCCAGTTACCTTTTTATCTGGAAATAGCATATTCCATGTATTTACAAACCATCTTGTCGAAAAAAAGTCATCTGCCATTCCGTCTCGGTAAGGTATGTTGTAGAGATATCCATGTTCAGGTATTCCTTCTGTCAGTTCGTTCAAAACAGTATCATTTTCAAGAAATGTACTTCCAAGTCCGGTGCCGATTGTGACTATAATGCTTCTACTTGTGTCTTTTGCTGCTCCTGCATAATACTCTCCAAGGGCATAAGCGGATGCGTCATTTATGAAAACAGTATTCAGGTCAGATACTTTTTTAATTTCTTCTTTAAGGTTAAGACCGAAAAGTGACTGAAACTTTGGCACACCATAAATGGCAACTATACCTTTGGCATAGTCGCAAGGACCGGGCATGGCTATACCGATTCCGCCTAATTTAGATAGGGGCATACAGGCTTGAATGTCAGTAATAACTTTTCTGACTTTCGTAATGATGCTTGATGTTGAATCTGTGGCATTCAGTTCTTCGTGAGATAGTATGTTTTGATGAATGTCATTCGTTAGAAGGTTGACGATTCCACCTTTTATATGTGTACCACCTATGTCTATTCCCAAATAATACTTCATAGTTATTATGATTTAATTAATTAGTATGTCTGAACATATAAACATTTGCAAATGTATTCTTTTTCTTGAAAAGAACAAAAAGTATTGCCTGTTTTTATTTTTATTTTTATCTTTGTAAAAAAGTTAATCATGAAGATATTAGTTAACCATAACAGCGCAATCCCCCTTTATCTTCAGATAGAAGAACAGTTGAGGACTATTATCAAAGGGGAGGAATATAAACAAGGTAAAATGCTTCCAAATGAAATTGATTTGTCTAAACAATTGGGCATATCTCGTAATACCTTGAGACAGGCGATTAATAACCTTGTGAACGAAGGATTGCTGATGAGGAAAAAGGGAGTAGGTACAGTTGTTGTAAATTCAGCTGTATGTTCCAAAGCTCAGAATTGGATGAGTTTCACACAGGAAATGAAAACTTTGGGAATTGTACCAATGAATTATGAACTTCATGTTAGCTGGACAAAGCCTACAGATGATATAGCCCTTTTTTTTAATGCTCCTGATGTAAAAAGAATACTGAAGTTAGAGCGTTTACGTGGAAATCAAGAATACCCTTTCGTGTACTTTATATCCTATTTTAATCCTAAAATAGGTTTAACAGGAAGTGAGGATTTCTCCAGACCTCTTTATGAGATATTGGAAAGAGATTATCATGCTATTGCAAAAGTTTCTAAAGAAGATATTAGTGCCAGGCTGGCTGACAAGTACATTGCTGGTAAGCTTGAGATAAAGGTCGGAGATCCAATTTTGGTGCGTAAAAGGTTTGTTTATGATCCCGAAGGGTGTCCGTTGGAATGGAATATAGGATATTATCGTGCGGACAGTTTTATTTATTCACTTGAGTTTGAGAGAAATATTTGATCTTATACTCATAAAAAAAGTGAAGATTATAAGGATGCCCGAATCCTGCTCAGCGACTGCGGTGTTATCCACAGATAAGATGCAATGTACTTTAAAGGCACATATTGCAACAGTTCCGGAGTCTCCTTGATAAGAGTCAGGTAACGTTCCTTCGCTCGTGGACTGCCGGAGTTGATGAGCCAGTTTTCTTGCAGAAGAAGCTGGTGATCCATCAGCCGCAGTCCCAGATTGGCTAGTCCGATGGAAGAATGATATAATTGATTCAAGGTTGCGCGGGATATACTGTAGGCTACACTGTCGCACATTGCTTCAATATTAATCAGTGAATAAGCATTGTCTGCATATCCCCAGACGGAGAAAGCTGCTTCTCCGTCTGAAGCGAACCAGATGGTGGCATCTGCTCCGTCTTTGTGGTAATATGCCCGCCATATTCCCGTTTTTATAAAATAAAGGTTGCTGTTCTTTGTCCCTTCACGTACAATGAGGTCTCTCTTTTTGAAATGTACTTCCTCCATACAGCCTAGTAAGGTCTGTACGTCACTTTCCAATACTTTATATTTGTCGCAGAGTTTTTTAATGAATGCATCCATGTTGCAAATATACTCATAGTCGGTGGACCATGAAGCGATCTTTGAAATAAATTCCGATAATATAGAGAGTCGTTAACAATTCTGCCAACGAAACCGCCAGCCATATTCCCGGTACTCCTAAAACAAGTGGAAGTACAAAGAATCCGATCAGCATGAATACCACTCCCCGCAGAAGAGTGATGATGGTGGCTCGTTGACCTCGTCTGATGCTCTGGTAATAGCCGATGCCTATCATATTGGCGGCAAAAAATATGAATCCAACCCCAAAATAAGGAATGCCATTGACCGCAATATCAAAGGCCGGACAGCTTCGGTCAATGAACAACGAAACAATATTCTGACGGCATAGAAACGTGATGATGAAAAAGCTGATTCCGCAAATTAAAGCTGTACGGATGGCAAGATGTAGGGCTTTTCGAACCCGATCCGGTTGCCCGGCACCGAAATTATAGCTGATAATCGGCTGTGCGGATTGTGCGATGGCATTGTATACCATAAAGATGATGGGGAAGAAGTAGCAGGCAATGCTGAACGCAGCTACTCCGTCTTCTCCGAGATGATGGATAAAGACATAATTCCCTAAAAACATCATACAGGCGATGGAAGCCTCACTGATGAAAGCGGAAGTTCCCAGTTTTATCATATAGCCACCGTTACGGAGCGTTAGCATCAGGCTTTTCAAACTTAGCTTGATGCGATGCAAATGAATGTTGCGGGAGAACCGCGTAAGATAGATTACAGTCATCAATCCACCTACTACTGTTCCCAGGCTGGTGGCAAAGGCAGCACCCATCATTCCCCAGCCAAATTCAAAGATGAAAATATAGTCGAATATAATATTGAATATAGCTGCGATGGCATTGCACATCATGGCATAATTGGGAGATCCGTCCAGCCGGATGAAAAACATGCCTGTGCTCAATAACTCATAGAATACGAGGAAGGGTAGATACCAGATCATATATTCTATGACAAGAGGCAATAATCTGTCTGAACTTCCGAGTAAGCATCCCAATGGCCCTACGAAGCAAAAACATAAAGCAGACATCACTAATACGATGAACGTAGAGAATACAAGAGCCTGAGTAATGTTGATATTTGCTGCCTTGCGTTTACCTTGAGACAGATAGATGGAAGCGACTACTGAGCCTCCGACTCCGAACATTAGTCCGATGCCTGTTGCGATCATAAAAAGTGGAGCTGTTATATTGACGGCAGCTAGGGCGTCACTGCCTATTCCCTTACCTACGAATATGCCGTCTGTAATAACGAATATAGCTGAGAATACCATTCCCAGTACCGTAGGAACTAATAACTTACGAAACAATGTGGAGATGTCCATACTACCGAAATCAATACTATCTTTCATAACTTCTTATTTTTAGTTTGTTGAAAACATCTGCAAAGGTAGATGGATGTAAGGAGATTAAAATTATCATTTGATAATTTCCGCCTGTCATGCTTGTTTTTGTTTAATCAGGATATGGGATATTTATCTGATTCTTATTTTCATGGCTTGTGCGTCAAATGTGATTGACTCGTTATGGAACAGTCTTTCTATATGTCCGCTCGTTATCATCTCATTGGTAGGCAGGCTGTAGAGTTGAGGATTATCAATCAGCATGATTGTGTCGCAAAGTGAGAGAGCGATGTCCAGGTCGTGTGTGGAAAACAGGATACACTTTCCTTCCTTTTGCGTCAGCTTCCGGAGAAGCAGACAGAGTTCGTAGCGGTTGGGCAAGTCAAGGAAGGCGGTAGGTTCGTCGAGCAGGATGACAGGAGTGTCCTGTGCAAGGGCACGGGCTATCATGATGCGTTGGCATTCTCCGTCGGACATTTTGTCCATCGTCTTTTCCGCATAACTGTCCATGCCTACCAGGTGCATGGCGTTGTCCACCTTCTCCTTGTCTTCTCCTTGCAGCTGACCGAGCCAGTTGGTATAGGGAGCACGTCCCAGTGCGACGACGTCTCTGCATCGCAGGTTGGCAATGCGCACTTTGTCGGTGGTGACGAAGCTGATGTTCCGTGCCAGTTCTTCCGGTTTCAGTGAAGCGATGTTATTCCCGTGCAGGATAATCTCTCCGTTTTGGGGCTTTTCCAGTCCCATGACGGCACGCAGCAGTGTACTTTTTCCTGTGCCGTTTCTGCCGAGCAGTGCGACGAGTTGTCCTCCCGTGATGTGGGCGGAGACTTTTTCCAGCAGCGTACGCTGTTCGTATCCCAGTGTCAGGTCTTTGAGTTGAATCATTTGAATATACGCAAGTTTTTACCTATTACCCATAAGATAACCGGAACTCCCAGCAGTGCGGTGATACAATTCACCGGCAGCAGGAATTTCTTGGCGATGATGTCGCATATCAGCATGGCGATAAGTCCTGTCAGCATGGTGCCCGGCATCAGTATCCGGTGGTCGGCGTTATCAAACAGCAGCCGGGTGATGTGCGGCACTGCCAGTCCGATGAATCCTACGGGGCCGCAAAAGGCGGTGACTGTTCCTGTCAGCAGTGCTGTAGAGATGAAGACAAGCGTCCGCGAGCGTTTGATGCTCATGCCCATCGTGCGTGCGTAGTTTTCGCCAAGCAAGAGCAGGTTCAGTGACTTGATGCAGGCTACGGAGAGCAGCAGACCTATGCACACAACCGGTATCATGATAGACAGCTGTCCGGCTGTGATGTGGCTGAGCGATCCCATTGACCACAGGGTGAACATTTTCAGTTGTTCCGCCGAACTTAGATACTGCAATATCTGGATGATGGCTCCCGCTACGTAGCCTATCATGACTCCCATGATCAGTACGCCCAGTATATTCTTTACTTTCCGGCTGATGATGGCTACGCCCAGCAAGATGACGGCGGTCCCTATCCAGCCCGAACCTACGATGCCGGCGGATTGCAAAAGTGGGAAATCTGCCCAGCCTAGCAACGGGGCACCTAATATAAACAACGCCACTCCGAGTCCCGCACCGGAACTGACTCCCAGCAGATAAGGGTCTGCCAGCGGGTTCTGGAAAACGGTCTGCATTTGCAGGCCGCTGACCGACAAGGCGATACCTATCAACCCTGCTACTACTACCCGGATAAAGCGGATGGAGAGAAGGATGTTGCGTGTCATCTCGTCGCATTCGCCTCCCGTCAGTACGGCCCATACTTTGGGGATGGGGATATAAGTGTCCCCTGTCGCCATATCTATTAATAATAAGACTACGGCGATTATTCCCAAAGTGATGAATAAAAGAGTGGTGTGTCTACGAGGTTGCTTCATTCTAGATGTCTGTAATAGTAGGTTGAGTCGGATACAAGTTCGGGATGAAAGATATGAATCAGATCACGCAATACGACGTCCGGACGTACGACTGCCGATTCCCAGTAGTCATTGCCTCCTGTGGCGGTTATCCGCAGGTTGTTGTTATAAACTGTTTTATCACGGACAGATTTGGCATCGGCAAACTTGGGATTCATGTTTTTCAGTTCGTCCAGTGTGGATGCCGTGCCTACATTGATCCAATAGTCTGCTTTTTGTATCAGTCCGTAGGCAGTTTCCAGGCCGATGGGGGCGGAGCTGTTGGAGGTGTTCTCCTTATATATATAGTCGGCTCCTGCGTCAGTGACCAGTTGTGCCATATAGCTCTGGGTGGAAGGCATCACCCAGCTGTCGTTCCACGGGGTGTTGAACATCACGGTAGGGTGATGCTCTACGGATGCGGTAAGGTCTTTCAGTGCCTGATAGCGTTTGGGGATTTCACTGAATACTTCGATGCCTTTGTCACGGCTGTCTGTCAGTTCGGAGAGGGCAACCAGCCATTCGGCTTTGCCAAGCGGTGACTCTTCCAGATATTCTCCTACATACATATAAGGGATAGCGAGTTCTTTCAGCTTGTCTGTCACGGCTGTCTGGGCATCACCGATGCCATATAGCAGTACGACGTCCGGCTTTAATCCCAGTAACAGCTCGTAGTTTATTTCAGGACCCATGTCCTTGATAGAATCTTTGTGAGCGAGGATGTAGGGATTGGCTATGTAATTGATGCCGGATACGGCGACGATGCGGTTCATCTGTCCCAGTGCGTCGAGCATGGCGATGTAGGAAGAAGACATACATACGATGCGTTGGGCTCCGGCAGGGATGGTCGGTCCGGTGAATCCTGCGGGGGGGAGCTCACCATTGCGGGAGATGAAGTAGGACATTGTTACATCTTTGGCTCCCTGCCACGGGTTGGATACTTGTATCAAGGTGCTTTGGGCATTCTTTGCGCCCAGTATCTTGAATCCGGTAGCATATTCGGGCATGTATACGTCTTGCTTGAATGCTTCCAAAGAAGTTTTTTTATTGTATACGCAGCTTGCCAAAGAAAGGAGGCATAATAGCGTGATAGTTGAAATAATGGATTTAAATTTCATACGGATGTTTTTATCTGAGGACAAAAGTAGTAAAAAAGAAGAAAATTCACCTCCCTTACGAGAAAGTTTCGCTGGGAGGTGAATGTATTGAATCTAACTTTTCAGTATTGATGCGGAAAGTTATTTGACGAATACTACGGCGTTCACGTTGGCTGTGCCGGTATTGTTTGCTTTACAACTTCACAACTTAATTTAGAGTTTAGGTACCCATACTTTATGACTGCTATCTCTTTTACGATTAGTTATCGAGTAGTAAGGAATAGCAATAGCAGTCGTTTTTCCGTTACTTTTGATTATATTCACTCCATTCAGTAAGTCCTTTTGATAAATGATTTCCAATGGAGCATTTGTGTCTAATCGGAAATCTTTGAAATCCGGATTATCTACGTCTTCAAAACAGTAGATGATAGGACCGGAAGCTATACAAACTGTGTTGCTCAAATCTTTTGTGTTAGTATGTGCGGTGATGATGCGGGGTTGTATAGGTAGTTCAAGCTCGATTAGGTCTCCTTTCTGCCACTTTCTATTGATTTCGGCATAACCGTCAACGATTTTAATTGGAACAGATTTCCCATTGACGAACAGTTGGGGCGCTCCTTTTAAGTTTGATTGATAAAGCTCGTATGGATTCTCAATGCCTTGTGCCCATCCCGGGATACGTACTTTAATCGGAAATTTGTCTGTTTTCTGTGGATTTACGGAAATATTGACTTTGCCTTTCCAAGGGTAGGATGTTTCTTGTTTTAATTGTACGCTGTTTTTGGAAGAAAGCTTGATTTCTGTTTCACTGCCTATGAACAGGTTAATATAAACTCCTTTTTTGTCTGATGCATAGATGAATCCCGGAAGAGC
>ERZ860668.117-NODE-117-length-67264-cov-7.567290_pt1 | contig 67264 bp, 56 predicted proteins | sample MGYA00510062_ERZ860668 | MGnify/ENA primary metagenome ERZ860668 (study PRJEB30046, sample SAMN00715258) | human gut metagenome | study: EMG produced TPA metagenomics assembly of the A metagenome-wide association study of gut microbiota in type 2...
CACCTTCACTACACGGCATTATAAATGAATCCGAAAGTCGTAATATTTCCTTCTCCGGTCGTTTCTCTAGCCCATTATAGAATACAACATACTGCGGCGTCGGCAGCTTTATCATTTTTCTACGATATACATCCAAATCATTCTCCATTATAAACTTGTTATACAGTTCCGCCGTATATCTAAATCCTCGCAATGGCATATTATAATTCCATGTACTCTGATGTTCATAAATCGCTATCCTGTTGTCGATAATACAAGACACATCATTCTTCATCTTCATGTAAAATACATCATCTAATGTATTAATTTCCAAATCATCAGGATTGGTATAAGCCGTATCATTTAGCGCATTAAATAATTCCAACAGATTTTCTTTATACTTTTCATAGCCAAATAGCATCCGAAACACTCTGTCTTTATGTTTTATGTTAGCTTCCGCCATAAACCCTCCATATAAATCGCTCCAGCTAAAGCATCATAATATTTGTAAAACGTTTTATACGATTAATATATCATATTGTGTAAAATTGTGCAAATATATTTTATGTGATGTTTATTTACTAAATATGAACCGTATTTTATTAGTAACAACCACTTTTCCTGCTTTTTTCCAAACAGTTTTCTTTGAAATATCTATATGTAGAACAGGTCTAACACCCCATGCAGCTGTATCGCAAGTTTTATATCCAAAACCTATTCTCCCATTAATTCCAACCATAGCATTTCCATTGCTTCATTGTATGATAAAAGATATACCTTATCCAACGTATCCTGACAATCATGATATTCATTTGCAGACTCACTATTGTCTACAGATGTTACAGTTATAGCATTTTTTTCTTCCTCTTTTACACTAACTATTTCTACAAATAAAAATAAAAAACACCTACACCGAAGCGTAAGTGCTTTTCAACCGAAATCAATTCGGTTATCTCTGTACCAATATATTAACATATCGCTCTAAATATTACAATCCATATCAATCTTCCCATTGTTCACAAAAATAAATCATTAAAAAAAGTCCAATCAACGCCTCCTCCACTAAAGAGTTAAGCATCGACCGGACTATAAAATCAAAACGAAAATCTATCCGTTCCTATGTCTAAACTTATAAATTATATAATACGCAAGCCCTCCGACAGTTCCGCCTAAAGTATTGTAAACCAAATCCGATATCTGGAAGGTTCCAAGGTGAAACAGCAGCTGCGAAAATTCAATGACAAATGAAAAAATACCAACTGTCTTTGTTGCCACCCACATGGTCTTTTTAAGTCCCGGCTTGTCCCCAAGAAGTTCTTTTCTAAATGCCCATAAAAGCATAACTGCAAATGGGATAAATAGCAGGAGGTTTTCGATTGGCTCTGTAAACCATATGCCATTTTCGTTTTTAACTATCCAATTCCCCATAACATTGCTTAATGGATTTGTCCAAATATCTCTGTACAAAACTGTTCTTGATAAAATCATTACTGAATAAAATATAAGCAAAAATGCTCGTCTAAATTCGTAACTTTTCATAAAATAAGAAAACCATGTTGAACAAATATTTTTTATTAAATCCTTCTTTGTCCAATTATGCTCTTTTGCATATATAAATACAAACATCGCAACAAATGCAAGAAGTACTGCTGCTCCAAATGGTTGATAAAGGGCAGTTAGTACATTATTTATAATTTTTCTAATAATATTTTCCATTTTATAACCCTCTAATCTAACAAATATTTTTGAAAAACATCTATATAAACATTTTTTAGTTTTAATAGTAGCAAATTGCTAATACAATTTGCCTAAGTTGTCCTACTTTTTATTAAATATATGATAAAAGTATCATATATTACAATCTCAACCGCCACAGCAATTATTACATTATTACTAATAAAAAATAAATGAACATTCTCTGGTGCTTTCTACACACATAGTCATTTTATTTTCATCTATATAAATGAAAAATATGCTTCTATCTTAGATACTCCCTTCTCCACGCAACTTATTTTTTTATAGATTGTCTTAAATAGGATATTACTATAACAGTATTCTTTTCTCTTTTCAGGAATTTTCAAAATTACTCACCTTTATTCAATATAATATTATAATTGAATTTTTCTTAACCTCAAAAAGTTTAATTGCGCTTACCCTATACTGTAATAGCAACTTAATTTGCGATTTTATACCTATGATAACCTATTTACTAAAGAAATATTTTATAAATCTTAATTTTTCTCTCTTACCTATTACATTCCATATTGCTATTTTCTCATTTGAAATTGTGTTCATCCAAAAATTTAACTTCCAATTAATTCTACGCCATGATGGATTGTCCAAGAAATTATTCATACAATTGACACATCCATCTTCAAATCTAGTATATGAAATACTTTTGTTTATTACATTATTAATTTTTGAATTATCAAATATTCTATCAATATTACAATCATATTTTATTTGATATTTATTCCATATCTCATAGAATTTTTCTATATTATCTATATATTTAATTTTGTAATGCTTGCCCGTACTTTTTTGTAGAAAATATATATATATATCAAGCACATTTTGCCAAGTAATTGATTCTGTTGTAGTAATATGAAACGCCTCTCCATACGCTGCTTGATTTCCAATTAAATTCTTAATTGCAACCGATACGTCTATAGCATTAGTAAGTGTGGTTTTCTTTTTAGCCATCTCTTTCGGAAACACTAATGTTTTTCCCATCATAACTCTATATAACCAGTCCTCTTTTTCAAACATTCCTAGTTGGAATCTGTTATCATTATATGTTTTATATGGTCGGATTATTGTCCAATTTTTCTTTGATGAGTTAAAAAGAATGTTCTCCTGTCGAGCCTTCGCCAAAGCATACTCATCAGTTTTCAAGTATTCCTCATCTTCACAAACATCTATGATTCTTTTTGAGTTTTCGGTTATTGGTATATTACTTTCTGCATAAACTCTACTTGAACTTAAAAAAAAGTATTGATCCGTTTTGTTAAGGAATAAATCCACTTTTTCAGAAAATTCTTTTGTAGAATATGCCATAAAATCTACAATAGCATTCCAATGCTCTATTTCTAGACATTGTTTCAAAAACTCCTCTTCATGTGCATTTCCCTTAACATATCTAATATTATTTTCATTCTCCCTAACATTTCTACTCGTGACCAATACATTCCATGATGTGCTCTTTAACAAATCAATTAATGCTCTACCTATTGCTCCTGTTCCACCTAAAATAAGAATGTTCATAACTTACCTTCTAACCATCTTTTTTATTGCGTTAATCCCTTTTTTCCCAATTGCTTTTTTTATTGCAACTTTAGCCAAATTTGAATCATCAACCATAATTGATCCAATTAAATTTAACGCCATATCTTCATCTTCTGAATCCACAATCAATTCAACAATCATTGGTTTTTCCGCAATTTTAGCACTAGTTATATCTTTCAGATTAAGTAAATACTCTTTCTTATCGTTAACCCTAACATAATTAAATCCCAGTCCCTCGACGTAGCATTTAATTAAATTAGGCTGAGAATAATGTCCTGCTGCACATACATAATCATTTTCTGATACCCCTATTGCATTCGCAATACTGCATCCCCATGATGTAGGAAATTTCATTTCAAATCCAAGACCATTATTCACTACTAAAATTCTAACATTTGGTGGAATGTGTCTATTTCCAAGTGCATTCATATCATAAAAGAACGCTAAATCTCCAACTACACAATAGTATAACCTATCTGGGTTACATAGTGCTGCCCCAATAATTGTTGATATGCTTCCATCAATCCCAAATCCCCCAGTGTTTGAATACCCTCTCACGGACTCTTTTGTATCAAAGAAATTCCAACTTCTTAAAGAGTTACGAATTCCTAAATGTAAAACCGAGTTATCTGGGAGTTCTTTTGCCGTAACACTTGCCACCCAAATATTTGAAAACGGTAACTCTGGAATTTTTTCCAATATTTCACCTTCTTCTTTTTTATATAAATTCAGAAAACTATCATCTTCTTTATACTCTCTCATTTTATTATACGCTTCGAAAAATTCTAATTCATCCATTTCAAACACTTTATAAAGTTTTCTAAATGTATCTCTTATTTCTCCGTCTGGATTTATTCTCCAGACTTCACCTGCGTTAATGCCATAATCTGAAGATGATATATTCCCTATGTGAAGTATTAAATCAACATTTTTAATCTTTGATTTCCAATAGTACTGACCTGTAACAATGTTACAAAATGCTCTATACTTTCCACGATAATTACTCGTATGGTCACACAACACTATTCCATTATACTTCTCACAAAAATCAGATATAGCATTCTGTAATTTTTTTGACATCTGTATATGTGATCCAACAAACACACACACACTTTTTGCATTTATATCTGGTAATTTGTCCAACGCATCATATCTAAAAATTGCCCTTACCGGTTTAATATCAGTAACAGTTTTTTTGCTATATGTAGTTTCCAAATTAATATGTGCCGGTCCTCCACCTCTATGGAATAATTCTAAAATCGCCTTATTCGCATTAATCGTACAGTTCCATTCACTAACATCATCAAAAACTATAGGCATTTGCACACTTAATTTTGCAATATCGTTAGGCAAAACTGTTCTATCTGTAACTTGGTCACAATTATGTCCAATATAAGCATTTCTTCTAGATGAAGTTACCGCTAAAATTGGTAGTTGTCTATAATATGCCTCAGTCAATGCCGGCATATAATTTCTAGATGCTGTTGCTCCTGTACAACTGAGAACAACTGCTTCTCCTGTTTCAGCTGCCATACCACATGCCATATAAGCTCCCGATCTTTCTTCTGGTGCAGAATATATTTCAAAAAAAGGATCATTTTGCATACTTGAAACCAAACAAGCATTTGTAGTCCCAGGACTTGCAACCACCTTTCTAATTCCATGTTTTTTTAGTAATTCAATTAATATTTGTGCATTTCTCTCATCTGTACAATTTATCATATATTACCCAGCATATTGCAACAAGTTATTTTAATATCCATATGCAAATATGCCTTCTCCTTTCTACCATAAAATAATAATTAATTGCCATTATTTCCATTTTTTATTATTACAAGTATACAATATAGCAAAATCTGTAAATAAATAATAAATTATTTATTTACAAATACGGATATCTCCTTCTTTAATAGATTCAATTTATCTCTTGTCTTTTCTCTTGCTTTCAAAGATGCTTTTTCTAATTCATTATAATTAACTATCCAATCTTTCGTCTGTTTTAATGCTGCATCTGTATCCATATTTCTTGCTTCTATAACATATTTATAATCCAAATTACCAAACATTGTTTTAAATTTTTTACTATAAGCAAACGGAATTGTTGCTACACCTGCTGAAACAGCTCCAATTGTTGCATGCATCCTTGCCCCAACAAAAATATCCATATTAGCTATATAACTTTTTGCTTCTATTGGAGTTTCAAATGCCGGTGCACAAATCACTTTATCATTATCAAAAAATCTATTTTTAACTTCCTTACATGGTCGTAAATCATTTTCAGCATTGTTATAATTATTTGTAGAAATGACATGTGGAATCAAGTGAACAGCATATTTATCCATTTCCAACAATTTCTCTATTAAATTCATTATATATGTGTAGTAATCAACTTTTAATTCAAATTTATTATCTTTTGCATATCCACTATCCCATAGCAATGCCGACACATTAACTCCTACGTTAATTCTTGTTTTATCTATATTATACATTGTTTTATCATATGGTAAGCCAAATGCCATATCTGTAATAACCCTAATTTTATCTTTACATTTTATGTTCATTTCTTTAGCCGACGCTGTGTCTCTTGAATATGCCATATGGCATTCTTTTACCAACTGTTCTGCCCATTTTTTTAGTAAAAAGTTCTTATAAGGACCATATGTCTGAGGTAAAAGAATCAAAGGTTTTTTGGAATTAATTGCTAGTTGTTTTAACATATCTGTTGTAAAGTTCCACATTTTCCCATATATATCTGAAAAGCCATCTCCAAAAGTGACATCAAAGATTATATCTAGTCCTGCCATTTCATTTTTTATTTTTATCCAATCAATTGGATTTTTTATTTTAGGACGTCTAATCAAAAAGTCTATTTCTGGATATCTTTCTGGGAATATACCAAATCCACCATATGAAAAATTTACTATTTGCAAGTCATTCCCATAACACTCTAAAAGCATATTTATAAACGAATATGTAAGAGCCTCGCATCCTTTATTAGGACTTTCAAAATCAAATCCCATCATTCCAATTTTCATTATATATTCTCCTATCTTCATTACTTAGTGATTTCAAATTATTTATGTGCCTTTCTAAAAAAATGTATTTCAGGAAAATATATCTTTAACCTATAACGTTCTCTAAAGGCCATAAGTAAAACATAAACGATCATCAATGCCCATCGTACCACAAAGTGTTCTTTAAATAAGTAAAACATTACTGTAATTACTAATAGATGTGATAACGGTATAATAAACTGTTTTAAAGGATATAAATCGGGTTCCAATTTTTTTGCATATCTAGAATGTAATGCAAATGAAATAACATATGATGCAAGCGTTGTATAAGCTGCTGCAACATAACCAAATTTTGGAATAAAAATAAAATTTAAAATAATATTACTAACTGCTGCAATTATGGTGTTGATTGTAATATATGGTGTTTTTTTATAGTAATGCTCTATATTAACGTAAAGCGAATAAGCAAAAATAACATAATTAGCCAATACAACAGGAGGAATAATCGAAATGCCTTCCCAATAATTTTTATTTGCCAATATCTTAACTACCTCTGGAGCCACTAGCAATAAGCATGACATTGCATAAGTCATTAAATGAATGTAGTCTTTTGCCACAACTCCAATTTCTTTTCTTGAACCTTCTTTTAACTTATTAATAAACCAAGGAACCCATACCCCTTCCAACGTTGTTGTTATTACAGTTGCAATCATACTAAAATTATAAATCAAACTATATATTCCTGTTTGTGAAGAATCAGCCAGAGCCGTTATCATTATTCTGTCAGACTGTGAAAGTATGTTTAATGCAATACCATGAAAAATCAATGGTGCTGATATGGCCATTGCGTACCTTATGTACTCCCTTTTTATCTGTATTTTACCTTTTCTTAATACTAATATCACAATCATAATACCAAAAATTGTAGTTATAGTTGCAGTTGGTATGATTCTTCCCAAATATAAGTTCGTCTTTAAAATTAATTTTATTGTTATAATAGATACTACAACAGATATAAAATTAGGTAAAATCATCAATGCCGTTCTTCTCTTATATCTATACTGCATCATCAGGTAACTAGAATAATCTTCAATCGTAGCTGTTGCATATGCATGCATCATACAAATAATAACAAGAGAAAGATTAATATCTATGTGAAACACTTTAATACATACAAAAGCAATAGCAATCATTACCGCAGATGTGATACTTGTAAACATAACTATAGTCGACATAAAGTCATCTATTTTTTCTTTGTAATCAACACTAGCCATTCTAATACTCATATGTAAAGCAAATCCCATAATCATACTAAGAATACCTATCCACGAATTATATGTTGTTACTATACCATAATCTGAAGTTGACAAAATTCTTGTAAAAACCGGAACCGTCAAAAAAGCTATTCCTTTGTTAAATACGTTACCAACCAAATAAAACGTTCCGGCTTTTTTATAATTATTTTCGCTCATTAACTTGTCTACTCCTTAAATTTTGATGTTCATTTCAATATTCTTCTTTTCAATTGTTTTATTTGCAATCCTATTATAGGCAATAATTAGTGCAATGAATACTGAATACATACGTGTCATATCAGTCTCCTGAACACCTAGTTCAGCGATATAATAAACAATCATTATAACAAACATCACAACATTAAATGATATTTTTTCATTACCCTGATTAATATATTGTTTTCGTCTTTTCCATGTAAAAATCAAAGTTGAAATATAGGAAAGAATTAACATTACTAATCCCACTATTCCATTGTGCCATAACACAAAAAGATATTGGTTTTCAATTGACGTTTTTGTTTGCCATGTGTACACTTCATACGCAAATTTTGCCGTCATGCCATTCCCCCATATCCAATGATTTCCCATAGACAAATATACCCAAGACCACAAATCAAACCTATTACCTACACCAATAGTTTTACTTGTACTCTCCGTATTGCCCGAAAATATTTGGCTAATCGTTTGAACCAAATCATCAACAAAAGGAATTTTCAAACCAAATGCTGTACCCAATATTATGCAAATAAGAATTACAACACAACCAATTATTAAATAGTTTAGAAATTTCTTTTGTGATTTATGATATATTAGCACAATTTGTACTAATATATAAGCCAAAATTGGAATTCTTGACACTGATAAAAATATATTTAAAACCGAAATAAAATAGCATAACTTCAACTGTTTATTTTTTCCGACAACTCCCATTCTATAATTTATTAAAACTATCACAAAAACCTGATATAAACCATATGTAATAGGTTGTCCAAACGTTGTCATAATTCTAAGTAAACCATATCTTACATCGTAAAAAAATTCAATATTACTACTTGCAAATAGCTGAATAAAATTTGTCTTGAATATAGCCTCAATTATTCCTAACACTCCCAGAAAGCATCCAGCTGCGATCAAAGTATCAACTGCCTTACTAAATCTACTTTCCGAGTCTATGATTGAAATAAAAAACCATTGTAACAACACAAAGGCTAACATGTATGTAATCGCCTTCAATGGTTCAGAGTCAATTAAATACCTTATTGCCACCATTATCATAAACAACCAGTAAAATATAATATTATTTTTTAATTGAGGCTTTATAACCTTTCCATACAATAACACATAAATTATTACAAAAATGGCTATCAACATATTTACAACATTAATTCCACCAATTATATATATATACTGTGGTAAAATTGGGAATAAAAATATTGTTAGTAAACAAAATGAAAATATGCCAAACTTCAATTTTCCCATTATCTTAACCTTTCATTACTTTTATTTTATTTTTAACGGACACACACTTATACAACTATTACACTTAACGCACTTCTCTCCACTAATCACGGGATATTCAAATCCCTCCTCATCTACGCTTACTGTTATATTTTGCATTGGACAAATTGCAACGCATGCCAAGCAACCACAACATTCCTCTTTACTATGAAAAAGTATGGGCTGCTCTTGTTTTAATTTATTATGTATTTTTTCCCTTTTTTTAGTCATTTTTCGCCCTCTTCATCATCTTTTTAACAATCCCTGTAATATGAAGAATCTGTAGTATTTCTGCCATCATATATTTTATTCGTCCTTTAAGCGTATTATTTCCCCATTTTTTTTGAACTTCTTCATACCCTTGATATAAATATACTTTCCAAAATTGCTCCCTATCAATAGGTTTGTTACAAGGAGCATTCATATGCGGCTGATGAACTTTAGCTTTATTTATCTCAACAAACTCTCCATCGATTTTGTTCGTCAACAATCTTCCACCTTTATCCGTATTACATATAATTAAAGAATAATCCTCAGTTTCATCTTTTTTCCAATAGTCTGCAATGCTAATATCTGCTATTCTATCCTGTTTAGCAAACTTACACTTATAGCAAGAGGGTCTAAGAATTAAATTCTTCAAATAAATAGAATAAAACCAATCTAAATTAGTTGATGCTGCATGATATGTTTTTCCATTTTTAAATTTTATTGACATATCTTGCTTTTGGCCTGTTCTGTATTTAGATCTAAAACATACATCTACTGCTTTTGACTTTTCCTTTTTTTCTTTATCTTTAACATAATCATGAAAAAATCTACTACTTCCTACCCCATGACATATAACTTCAACCGTAATCAGTTCTTTTGTAGAAATTTTTTTCTGTTTTAAATAATTCAACATTGCATTAATCTGACATGGCGTGCCTGAGAATAAAACTTTATGACATTCCTTTAGATCTGAAGCAACTAGGTCAAACGATTTAAGTATATTGCTTTGAATATATTTGGACCCTCTCATTTTATTTCTGATTTCTTTGTTCTCAGCCCTTATATGAATAGCATTAAATTCATCATCAAGTACACAACCATAAACTATTCCGCCTTTTTCAAAAATTTTATTACTTAATAATGTAAATGCACCACCCGATGAACTTTTTTTATTAACTTCTAAATTATTATGTTTAAATTTATAAAATTTCTGCATATTTTCCCTTCTTTTGTCCAAAGCCAACACAATACACACTCAAATTTATTGTCTAAATCTTATATATTCTTTTTCAAGAAATCATACGCTTTCTTTCTTTGTACTTTTAACCATTCATCTGCTTCTGCTCTCACAGGTTTAATTTTATTATTCGAAATAATACATTCTTCCAATCCTGCCGAACATAGTAACTCTCTTATTCTGTTATTTACACCTCCATTACTTAAAGCAATATCCGCTGCCAACTTTTTTTTAAATATAATAGAAAAGGCTGTGCCGTGAAAAGAATTAGTAAAAACAGCCTCCGCATTATCAATCCAATTCAAAAAACAATCTGGAGAATTATTTAAAATAAACTTAATACTTTTTTTATTTATTATAATGTCATAATTATACTTTGCTGCGTATTCTCTAGCTGCTCTGACAACATTAACATCTTCCTGTATTAAATAAACTAAAATATACTTTTTCTTTTTGACTCTATTTGTAACAACATCTTTCCATTGACTTTTATCAAGCAAGAAAACAGGATCAGGTAAAATTGGTGTTTTCTCCTCTAACCCTAACTTTTGTATTGAAGATGATTCTCTAACAGAAATTGCATTAAAATCTTTTAAAAGTTTTTTAATTTCTTTAATCTTTTCTTCTTTAAACTCAATTGATCCAATACTTGCCGCATATGCAATTTTCTTTTTTCCTGTTTCTACAAAATCAAGAAAATATGTATTGTCCTCACCTGAACATTCTATATTCCAAACTTGATCACTTCCTGTTATAAACGTAGAATATAACAAATTACAATTTTCAATATCATCGCGTACATATTTTCTGTCGGACAGAGAAAGAAATTTATCTCTGAACTTTTCAAAACCTGTGCGCTTTATTTTATAATACAACATAAGTGGCATTTTCTTTATAACGTTACAATTATTTGCATATCTTGTTTTTTCCACTTCATCGCAAATATAATCCACAATTTCAGCCTGTACATTAATATTATAAGTTATATATTTACAAAGTGCATATGCTTGCAATACAGCACCAAGATTATCTGCTCCATGAAATGTTAATATTCCAACCTTCTTCTCCATTTTTGCCTCTCCATATTTATAATTTAGCATATTAAATTTTTGACAGACATTCGACAAAATATCAGACTTTTTTAATGTCGAGAACTTCTGCTAAAGCCTCTATCTTGCCCTTTCCAAATTCTAAATCAGGTTCCATGTATGCTCCCTCTCCCCATTCATTCCATGAATTTAAGAAAATAATTTTATGATCTGACTCTTTATTTTCAACTTGTTTGACAGCCATCTCAGCAGCATACTTAAATGTTTCTGGTGTTGTCCCATAATAAACAATCGCCTTTCTCCCGGATCTTGGAGATCTGTCCCAGCCAGCTAATAACTGTGGATATACATCATTTCGTTTATCCAGATTTGTATACAGATTCTCTATAATTTTTTTATACGAATACTTTTCAACATATAAACTTGGCATAAAACGACGCACAATTGAATTTAGTATTTTTCTGAATTTTCCAGCAACCTTCAATTCCGCATTTTTTTGATTTGACGTCATTACAGCATCAAATCCTAGCGCCCTAGTTCCTTCTATTTTCTTTTTGTAATCATTTTCAAAGGAACTCGTAGTACTATCCAATTTCAGCTTTGGTGCTGAATTACTTGCCACAAAATGAAATCCTTCTAATCCATTCTCCTTTGCTAATTTGTTCCACAATTCAGTAAAATGTTTGACGTCGGGTATTCCAAAAGGATTAAATACTAAAAATAATAGTTTACCATCAACTTTTATATATCTATCATCCTTAAATGCTTTAAGAAATTGATTAAAATGCATTATATAATCTTCATCACCTGGATATTCCTGTTTGAAAATCATGGTATCTTTAGATCTCCCTTTTCCTTTCTCCCAAGTTTTAGTCGTCCAATCATGGTTTGCCCAACCCAGGCAAAATGGAAAATCTGGTTTCCCACTATTTACCGTTCTTTCAAAAGGCATGTCCAGTACTTGCTTTCCGTTTCCAAACCAATAATGCCAATAGCAGAATCCTTCAATCCCTGCTTCCTTCGCCAATTCAGCTTGTGCCTCACTAATTTCAGGTAATCTTAAATCATAAAATCCAAGATCTGCCGGAATTCGTGGTTGGTTATGCCCACGAAAAAGCGGTTTTGCCTTTGCAACATTTGTCCACTCTGTGAACCCTTTTCCCCAAAATTTATCATTTTCCGGTACTGGGTGAAACTGCGGTAAATATAATGCTATAACTCTTGCTTTATTTGTGTTCATCCTAATTCTCCTCACATATACTTTCACTAAATATTTTCTTGGTATTTATTTTTCCACTTGTAATACAATACTTGTGATGGAATAAAACATAATATATACAACAACTTACTATTTGTATTTTCAAATAATTTTTTTAATGAATGTGCTGCAAACCTTCCATATATTTGATATTGTAATGCTGCTTTTATTTTTGCTTTTAAAATTGAATCTGATTCTAAAAAAGTTTTCGCTCTCGCAACACAACCGTTTGGCGAACTTATGTTATGCTTTCGCCTGTTATTAGTCAATCCTTCATCTAAATAGTCTGAAATATAAATAACTTTATTAAAGAATCTCATCTTATATTTTTTAGACATCTGTACCCAAACAATATCTTCTCCCAAAAATTTTTCACCCAAAAATTCAGGAAACGGATACTCTCTTAAGCAATGAGTATACCAAACTTCAGCCATGTCTCCACCGATGTTTCTATTTATTCTACACTCAACAAAAGACTCTTTCATTCCGTCTTCTGGTACTCCCGATGTGCTTAAATACCCCCCTCTTGATTTTCCCCGCAGGAAACTAAACCCACAAATGTCATCTTCATTTTTATATTTTTCATATATTCGCTGAATTGTTAAAATTGCATCATCTGTTAGTGTGTCATCACTATCAACAATAAACACCAATTTAGTTTTAACATATTGGCATCCATAATTAAGAGCCGTGTGCTTCCCCCCATTATTTTTTTTATAATACCTAATGGGAAAATCTGCTTTCTTCTGTATTGTCTCAATATACTCGTCTGTATTGTCATTGCTTCCATCGTCAACAACAATCCACTCAAACTCTTTATCTTTCTGATTACATAAGGACTTGTACAGTTTGTGCAGAAGCTTCTCTCTATTATAAGTAGGTGTTAGAATTGTAATATCACTCATTTGCGTCCTCGCTTTTTTAGTTAAATCTACTATTTGAACTTACTTATTACTCTTTTAATTATCTTATAGGCATATGCTTTAGGTCTATTAAATTTAAAATCAATAAACCATGATAATTCAGTATCTTTCCAATAATCCTTCTCTTTCACAAACATATGTTGTGTCGTTTCCCAATAACTTAATTTTATCGGTGTTGTTTCTAAGAATGTTCTTATTTCTTTCATTTTTTTAGTATCATATCTAAACCCAAATTTATTAGGATCTCCATGTGCCGACAAAATATTCATCATTGTTCTATAGCATTTTTCACATTTGCAGCAATTCATTCCCTCCTGTTTATTCCAGCAAACCTGTAATTCGAAATACTTGTTTGTTTTAGAAGAATAATCTACTATCTTTTTAACCTTCTCATTTCTATCCAAGTCCGCATCAGCTGATATAAATTTACAACCACAATAATTAATTGCATTAATTATTTCTTCATTATTGGCATCAAATGCGCTATCTAGTGATGAATGCGAAGATCCTATATAATGGCAATTGATATTTTTCGAATAAATCACTGGGGCTATAACAGCAGTCATCACAACTATATGTGCAACGCTTGCCCAATATCCCCACCACAGTTCTCTATCAATAAACTTTTTGAATTTCTCGTCAAAGGAATACTCTTTAAACAATTCTCTACAATTAGATTCAACAAAACAATAGTCTACTCCTGGAATATTATTTTTAACTTTGTTAAAATACTCCTCTAATCTGCTATGTGCTTTTTGATTTGAAAGTGCTATGTCTCCACCAACTATATTTATCAATAACGGTTTTAGATTAATTGTTTCAACCAATGCACTTGTAGCATCAACTCCACCTGTAAAGAACACCGATGTTTTGTTTGTTCCAACACTGTTCTTTTTATTTTCAATAACTCTATCTGAAATCACTTTCAATTTCAGATTTCCTTGTGGATACATCTTGTTAAAAATCAATCCTAGTTCTTGTGTTGATTTCAAATAGTCAGCATCCACTTCATCAACTTTAATAGGAATTTGATACAACATTGCAATTCCCATCATCGTCCCAATAAACGGAATCGACAATATAGATTTTGGAATTTCTTCCAATTTTGTTTCTTTTTGTGGTCTCACAAATAAAGTTCCTTGATTATGTTCATCAATATATTCCATATTAATATGTTTTCTTAATTCTTCTGGAATATCAAACTTATATGTGATAGTATTTTTTTCTAAAATTATATTTTTTAAAGCAATAACTTTCATATGTATTTATTTCTCCCTATGTTCGCTTAATAGCACCTATTCTCCCATCTGTTTTGCAATATCTGCATCAACTATTTCTTCACCGCTCTTATCTTTAAGCTGTTCTCTTGAAGCATCGCTTAATCCATCATTAATTGTTGCGCACATATCACAAGTACTGCATTTATCTAATTCTTCTTTAGTTACTTTACCATCTCTGTAGTCACGTACAATTTTATTCTCATACATACTATATGGGTGTTTACTAAACAATGCTTTAAACTTATGTTTAAGTACCCAGAATCCAGGTTTCCAGATGTACTTGTGCATTGCTGGAGACACTGAACCTATCATCCAACAGTCTCTGTCACAGCAGCGAACCTTTGCTCTAACCTGCTCTGCTTCAGGGCTATTCCATAATTCATCCCAGCTCTGATTGTTTAAGTTACCCATTACTTCTTTGTCTTTTGTTCCGTTACATGGCATTACATCACCATACGGATCAATAAAGAATGTATCAAAACTCATATCACAAGGAAGTAATCTTTTCTGTCCATAAATATAATTAATAAGACCATGGTTAAAATATGCTCTCATCCATTTCTTAGGACTCTTTGATCTAAGTAATTCATTAATTAAATCTTCGAAATTCTTAGCTACCATTGGACGATCTTTAATTATATTTTTTGCTTCTACAAAATAGAAACTATTATGTAATGAAGCAGTTGCAAATTCCATTCCCATTTCATTAGAAATCTTATAAAGTGGTACTAAATCAGGTGCATTCTTGTCCTGAACTGTCATTCCGAAACCAACATCCTTCATTCCCATTTCACGTAATTTCTTAAGTGTTGTATAACCTTTGTTATATCCGTCATCTAATCCACGGATTTCATTGTTTGTCTGTTCAAGACCTTCAATTGAAATACGAATTCCGATATTAGGAAATTCCTTACATAAATCAACAATTCTATCTGTAAAGAATCCATTAGTTGAAATAACAATTCTATCGCTCTTCTTATATAATTCTCTAACAATGTCCTTCAAGTCTGTACGTATAAAAGGTTCTCCACCTGTTATATTTGTAAAGTACATCTTAGGTAACTTCTTAATTGTTTCAATTGAAATTTCTTCTTCTGGTTTTGATGGTGCCTTGTATCTGTTACACATTGAGCAACGTGCGTTACATCTATATGTTACGATAACTGTACCATTTAATTTCTTCTCTGCCATTGCTTCCTCTCCTATTTTCCTTTTATTCGTATATCTTAATCAATTTATTGCAATATTCCTCAATAGTATCAAAGCTAATATCTTTACAGTTTTCACTGTATTTATCTAACTTTTCTTTGTCATTCCACAATTCATCGATTTTACTCTTTAAATCTTCGCCATTGCCGCTTTCAAACAATTCCCCCGTCTTTCCTACTGATATCAGTTCTGGAATTCCTCCAATATTAGCACCAAGAACCGGCGTTCCATACATCTGACTTTCCATTACTGAAAATGGGCAATTTTCATACCATTCTGATGGATATATAGAGAATCTTGCTTCTCTTATAAGTTTTTCAAGAGCTTCTCCCTTTTGAAAACCTACATTTTTAATATTACTAATTCCATTAATTTCTTCTTCCAAAGGACCTGTTCCCGCAAATATAAACTGAACATCTGGAAGTTTCTTACACACTTCTATAAGTGTTCCTATTCCTTTTTCTTCTGAAAATCTTCCGAAGTAAAGAACATAATCTTTCTTCTCTGCTTCTTTCCATTCAACTTTATCTATAAAATTATGAAGTGCAATAGTCTTACTTGCAAACAAAGGATTTGAATCCATCTTTGTCTTCATAAATTCACTACAACATATCATTGAATCTATGTATTTATATGTTCCTTTCATTTTCCAAAACATTGCTTCCATTGTTCCAACTGCTGATTTGGCTGTGCTTCCATGAATACACTTACCTTTAAAGCAATTCATAAAATGTCCGCCTAAACACTTTTCACAATTTCCGTGTGTATTTGGATTGTTGCACATATGATTTGGGCAAACCAGATTATAATCATGCGCTGTAAAAACTATCTTGCATTTATTTCCTGTCTGTTTTGACCATTTCTTTATTTCTAATATAACACTTGGAGTTATCTGATATGTAAAGTTGTTTAAATGGACTACATCTGGCCGAAAGTCATCAAGAACAAGCCTTATTTTCTTTCTTGCCTCGCTTGAATATATAGTTTTAATTGGATAAGTCAATTTAGAAAGCTTTGAGCCTCCATGAAAGTCCATGTCAGATGTATAGGCTTCTGCATGATTTCCAACACATCTTCCTTCATGTTCCATTCCAAAGTATTGTACTTCGTGTCCCTGCCTTTCTAAATACTCACCTAATTTGAATATATATGTTTCTGAACCTCCATTAGGATAAAGAAATTTATTAACCATTAAAATTTTCACAATCTATCTCCTTTTCAATAGTTTAATTACTTTATTCGGATAAATCACGAATTCCAAATACTTTGTTTTTTCCAGTACTATCGCTGTACATATAGGTCCTATAAAACTTATGGCTAATCCAATCACTATTTGGATTATCGAATTGGTTAATCCCATCTTCATTAGCACAATTCTAACTGGTGCCGCAAATAAGGTATGCATTAAAAATATTGGCATTGTATACTTTGCAACATAATCCATAAATCTATTGTTATATCTTCTACACGAAATCATTATCCACAAAACAGAAACACATGCTAACAATCCAAGTATAAATGTAACTAGGCCATTTGTTATATTCTGTTTATAAGCAACCACACTTAACACGATAAATATAATTTCCAACAGCATCCCTACAAATCTATTATTCATCTTATCCATATCAATGTCAGTCAGGCACATTCCTATAACAAACCATATTTCATTCGCCATAACTGTTGAAATAGCATATATTCCAACTCCCCCTGTCAATAATGCAATGGCTTTAAGAACAATAGCAAACGCAATCAATAACATTTTATTAGTTTTATTTTTATATGTAATAGTAATTAAAAAGATAAAAAACAAACTATACAAATACCAATAAGGTGCCGTTGGATTTTTAAATAAGGTTTCTGCTAACCCAGACATTTCATCATTCACACTTCCTGCAAACATTGTTTTTAGTATCCATGTTACAATCGAAAATACAAAATAAGGTATTCCAAGCGCAATTAACTTTTTTATTATATTATTTTTCCAATCTAGTATATTTTTAATTCTGCTATATTTTTGATATAAATATCCACTACATATAAAAAACAAAGGTACATGGAAATAATATATTGTCTTATTAAACCAACTATATAAATCATTATCTGGTATTATCGTAGACTTAACCATACTTTGAAAAAAATGTCCTAATACAACTAATACGCACGCTATAACCTTTACATAGTCAACCCATTTTTCTCTATCTTTTGTCTTTCCTATTTCCATTTCAGACTCCTCTATACAACTCCATCGTTTTCTCCACAACATCATCCCAACTGTATTTTTCACATATAAAATCTGCTGCTTCTTTTTTATATCCATCCACCATCTCAGGCTTATCGCAAGCCTCCTGCAGTCTTTCTTTTAATTGTTCCACATTCGACTTTTCAAATATAAGCGCCTTATCTTCAACTACAGATGCACATTCATCTATATCCGATACAAGGCAACAGTTCCCATAGCTCATTGCCTCAAGCAGACTAAGTGGCATTCCTTCCAAATATCTTAAACCTTTTTCTTCGATCTATCTCTTCAAATACTTTTTTAACAACGATTGCAAATACAATTGCTCCAATTAACGTCAAAATAACTGTAACAAAATATTGAGTCCAACCGTTTCCAAGTATACTTGTAATTTTCAATTTTTCTAAAACTCTAAATATCATCATATGGCACAAATATATTTCCATACTAATTCCACTTATGAATTTCGTGATCTTGTTATTTAAAAACTTTGTATCTGAAATAATCGCATACATTAGTAATACTGAAGGAACCAGCAAACACATAAATATACATTGATTCAACAGATAATATGCAACTATAGCAATGCATGTAACACCTAATATCAACCAATTCTTTATTTTCAAGATTTCATCTCTATATAGGTAAATCAATCCTCCTGCAATAAAAAAGCAGGCACTAAATAGTATATTCTTTCTTCCTATATCAAAATAATTTGTACCTATTAAATTGTATAACACGCTAATTATAAATGCTATCCAAGCTCTCTTTTTATTTTTTAATAAAACACAATAAAAAGGAAAACATATATAGAATACAAATATTAATCCTATAAACCAACCAACTCCGATAACAGATATATTTCCTCCATTTGGCAAAAAACCAAACATTAATGTCAAATCTGCAAAGGCTTCATATAAAGATTCAATCGAAGGTGACATAATTAAATCTACAAAAACTAATAGTGCAAAAAATGGCAATATTTTTTTAAATCTTTTTACATAAAATTTTTCTAATGTTATTTCGTTTTTTAATATTTTTTCATAATATCCACAGCACATTCCAAAAGCCGAAATTACCATAAATAAAAACACAAAATTTGTAAATGATGGAATTATTTTATTGTAAACATATCCACCTATTTCATAATTATTATTTGCTCTCATATGCATCATAACAATGCCTACTGCCGCAATTGTTCTTAAACCGTCTATAGATTTGTAATGTTTCTTTTCCATATTCTAACCTCTATACAACTCCATTGTTTTCTCAACCACATCATCCCAATTATATTTCTCGCAAATGAAATCTGCAGCTTCTTCTTTATATTTCTTAACCATCTTAGGCTTATCACAAGCCTGCTGTAATTTTTCTCTCAAATCATCTACATCCGACTTTTTGAACACCAACGCCTTGTCTTCTACAACAGACGCGCATTCATCTATATCTGATACAAGACAACAATTTCCATAGCTCATTGCCTCAAGCATACTAAGTGGCATTCCTTCCAAATCACTTGGCAAAGTGTATACATACGCATTACTATACAACTCATCCAATTCCTCGCCCTGAACAAATCCTGTAAATATTATTCTGTCATCGTCCTTTGCCATTTCTTTAATTTCATTTGCAAATGCATCCGTATCTGAACTTCCGCCGGCTATTACAAGTTTCTTTTTCGTATCTACTTTTTTAAATGCTTCTACAAGATATCTTAATCCCTTTTCCGGCACCAGTCTTCCCAGATATAATATATAGTCATCTTTTTCAAGTCCATATTTATATCGTATGATATCTGCCTTTCTTACAACTGGTCTATTCACTCCGTTCGGAATAAATCTTGTTTCACGACCATACTTTTCTCTGAAATAATCCTGTACGCCCTTACTTAACACTATTATTTCATCAGCATGTTTTACTGCACATTTTTCGCCCATCATTATGTATGTACTTGCAAGTTTTCCCCATTTTGCTCTCTGGTGGTCAAGTCCATGAATTGTTGCCACGCATCTTTTCCCAAATAATTTAGGTAGCCATAACATGGCACAAGGACCCTCTGCATGAAAATGTACTACATCGTATTTGCCAAATGCAGCGCATACTCCTCCCGTCACAGAAGCAGTCATAGCAGCTAGTCCTTTCTTATCTAATGTAGGAACTGTTTTTAATCTGATTCCCTTATATTCTTTTTTATTTTTTTCATCGAATTCTTTTCCACTTACATGATGCCCGGCACGGTTAAGACATGTAACCTCATTGCCTCTTTCCACCATTCTGGTAGCCAATTCCTCAACTACTATTTCGACTCCGCCTTCTCTTGACGGTATTCTTTTATGACCAAGCATTGCTATTCGCAACTGTCCATTTTTCATATTATCTGTTTCTCATTTCTCTTATTTTTATTATCGGTATCCTACCTATTATTCCATATAGTGCCAGGCATCGCCCGGCACCACATTTCACTTATCTCATCATTTTTATCAGCTAAGTTTATTTAGCCAAATAATTTTCACATAGTTATTTTCGTTTGTACTTAAACCTTATCAAATCATTTTATACTGACCCTTTTCTGGCAATTACCACAAGAAAAGTCTTAAGTATAATCTTTATATCCAGTCCAAAGCTCCAGTTCATTATGTACTCATTATCAAGTTTTACTATTTCTTCAAAGTCCGTCATATCGCTTCGACCGCTTATCTGCCACATTCCTGTAAGTCCCGGTTTTGTTGCAAGACGGCTCTTGTGATGAGCTTCGTACTGTTCGTATTCATCCATTGTTGGCGGACGTGTTCCTACAAGACTCATGTCGCCTTTTAATATACTGTAGAAATTCGGAAATTCATCTATTGATGTAGCTCTAAGGAAATGACCGAGTCCTTTCTTTGTGCCGTCTTTTCCGCTTCCTATAATTCTAGGGTCTGCGTCCATTTTAAACATAAGTCCGTCCATCTTGTTCTGTTCCATAAGTTCTTTTTTGCGTTCTTCTGCATCTGAATACATTGAACGGAATTTGTAGAACTTAAATGGTTTTCCATTTTTCCCTGCTCTTAACTGGCAGAAAAATATTGGTCCGTTAGGGTCTGCAATCTTAATCGCAGGCGCTACAAATATAAACAATATTCCTGTAACAAGGCACCCTACAAGTCCTGCGCATATATCAAGTGCTCTCTTTGCAAATGCTCCAACCGGTGACACCTGATTTATACTTGTCGTTACAACTGCTACCTCGTTAATTGTTTCAAATCCTGCATTTGGCAAAGCGTGTGTAAGAAATTCTACATTTACATGCACCTTAATTCCCATATTCAAAAATCCATATGCCATGCCTTCTACGACGAAACTGTTTACTCCGCTTACTCTGATAAATACGTCATTTATGACATTTGCCCTCGCATATTCGTATACGGAATTGGCATCGGCAACTACAGGTATTCCTTCTATTTCATCTATGTCTGATTCTTTAATGTCCATCACATCTGTCAATGCGATTCCCACTATCTCAAATCTCTTGTCCGGTCCGTTGCTTATCTTGTTGATAGTGTCTGCTGCCATGTCTGATGATACAACAAGCAGCATATTTTCCTTAGCATTATCATAATTCTTACGTACTGCATAAAATTTCTTAAATGCTATATGGCTTATGTACATTAGTATTGTGTCCATCGCAAAGAATATTAATATTACTATTCTCGACACGTTATTCGCCTGGTGTATCAAAAACAAATATACAAATAACACTGCCATTATTATTGCGTTATGATACACTACGTCCTTCATTTCTTTCAGATATCCTCGTCTAAGGATTCCTGAGTATCCGTTCCTGAAAAATGCCACACAAAAGTGTATCAGTGTTAATGATATTGTTACATTTCTATATAGGGAAGTGTTGTACATATGCCCAGACCCTGAATATATCAGTGTAGCTAGAAAGAACGCTACATTAATGCATATAACATCTACTATTATGAAATCAAAATGTTTTGTCCACTTGTTACTTGTTCCGTTGTACACTCTCAACCCTCCCCCTTTGTATTTTCTCTAGTTTGCTTTATATATTAGTTAGGCGAATGATTTTATTACTTATTTACTTAATGAATATTTACCTTATCATTATTTGATGTATAATCTTCTTGTTTATTATCCAATAAGCAATCACTTTATTTACCGTTTGGTGAATAATATTCATATTTTTATTAAATTATCTATATAATTTTCATTCTTACAACTTGTTTTATTTTTAGTTCAATATGTAAATTTGTTGCTTATTTTTTAGACACAATCTTTTATTATTATATCATCTACGACTTTCTTTGTACATTGATTTTGTTAGTTTTATCAATATTTTCTGCTTTTCTTATGGAAAAGTTACAATAAAAATATTTTTATTATATATTTACTACATATGTATTTTAGCTCATTTTAAAAATCCCCATAATATTTATGCTATTTTCTATCTTTTTTTGCTATTTGCGTTGTTTTCTTTTTACCTTTTATCTGTTTGTTTATAATATACACCAATTTTTTTCAGTTTTTTTCGCATTCTGACCTTTCTTGTATTTTTCTTTTGTCTATTTTGTTAACATTTGTAACGGATTTGTTAATTCTCTTTATATTACCTTGTTTTTCTTTTTCTTTAGGGTTAATATTTCTTATAAGTAAGGGGCAAAGTTTTAAGGTTTTATGATAGACTTTAGAACTTTTCTTATTTTTATATGGAAGGAGTCTTAGATTTGCGTGAAAAATTAGCGAAGTTAATGTACGGGAGGTATGGAGTAGATCAACTTGGCAGAGCAATGCTTATTTTCGCACTGGTTTTATGCGTGCTTTCGTTATTTGTCCCAAGACGTTTGTCCGGGATTATTTATTATATTTCACTTATTTTAATTATTTTGATGTATATAAGAATGTTTTCAAAAAATATTCAGAAGCGCTACCAGGAGAACAACAAATATTTAAGTTTAAAAGCTTCCTTCTTAAGAAAATTTCAGCGTGAAAAAGAAATTTTCAGCCAAAGAAGATTTTATCATTTTTACAGATGTCCACGTTGCAGACAACGCATTCGTATTCCTCGTGGCAAAGGCCGCATCGAAATCCGTTGTCCAAAATGTTCCCAGACATTTATTAAAAAAAGTTAATTTATCAGATGCATAAATAGTCTGCAACTGATTATATAATTTAACAACATGCGTAAGAATTTCCTTTTAAGAGAGCATTAAGTATTTACGACTGATTGTGTGATTTAACTTAGAGCCGATTTGATTTGTGGTTCTTTACTTATTTTGTCTGGAGGACTCCATGTTTGGATATGTAGTTGTAAACAAACCCGAACTCAAATTTAGGGAATTTGATGTCTATCGGGCGTATTATTGTGGCTTATGCCACTCACTTAGCAAGCGACACGGTCTGTCAGGGCAATTAACCCTGTCCTATGACATGACCTTTTTAGTTATCCTTCTTTCTTCGCTTTACGAGCCGGAGCACAACGTCACTTCAAAACGTTGCGTTGTGCACCCTCTAAGGCGTCAGAACATCATTTCCTCAGAATTTACGGATTATGTTGCTGACATGAACGTCATCCTTTCTTATTTCAAATGTCTGGATGACTGGCACGATGACAGAAGCGTTCTTAAGCTTGCTTATTCAAAATTATTAAAAAAAGGGTCAATTGGGAAAAATTTAAATAATGTACATGCCACTTCTGATTCAACTGACGATGGTTCAGTTGCAGCTACTCAGCCAAGCGCTGTTGACGATGGTTCAGTTGCAGCTACTCAGCCAAATTCTGACAGTAACAATCAGAATTCTTATTTTACTGACGATTCCGGGCATTTGCATATTTCTCCTGATTATTCCTATAAAAATAAAATCGAAGCTATTTCATCTTTGTTGGACGAACTCGGTACCCGCGAAAAAATGAATGAAACCAACGTTGATGTGGTAGCCGGTTTATTTGGTAAAATAATGCAAATTTTATTTGTGCCGTTTGACGATATTTACGCCAAAGGTCTTGGTCGCATGGGCTTTTACCTTGGCAAATTTATCTACATTATGGACGCATTTGACGATGTTGAGGAAGATGTCAAAAAGGGGCGCTACAATGTTTTTTCAAATTGTTATACTGACCCGGATTTTGAAACTCATGTCAAAGATATGCTTACAATGATGATGGCTGAGTGTTCCGATGCTTTCGAAATGCTCCCCGCTGTTGACAACGCTGATATTCTTCGTAATATTTTGTATTCCGGAGTTTGGAATTCCTATGAACGGCGTGTTTCAAAAAATTTAGAAAACAAATAATTTTTTATTGTGATGTTTTAATTTTTCAGAATTAATTTTTATTAACAATATTCTATCGTATTATAACATAATCACAGCAAAAATTTAGAAAGAGAATAGATATATGAATCCTTATGATGTTTTAGGGGTTAGACCAGATGCCTCTGAAGATGAAATAAAAAAAGCATACAAGGCTCTAAGCCGCAAATACCACCCTGATGCAAATATTAACAACCCTAACAAGGAACAGGCTGAAGAGAAATTCAAGCAGGTTCAACAGGCATATAGTCAGATTATGGATGCACGCAAGCATGGTGCAAATGGCTATGGTGGTTCTTCTTATGGCAGTGGAACTTATGGCGGCTATGGCTCCGGCTATGGTAATTCAGGCAGTTATGGATCTGGAAATTCCGGTGGTTTTGGTGGCTATGGCTCTAATGGTTCCGGTGGCTATAATTCCGGTGGTTTCGGCGATTGGGACTTTGGTGGATTTGATTTTGGAGGTTTCGGCAATTTTGGTGGCTTTGGTACAGGCTACGGTAATGCAGGTAATTATGGCAACTCTTCAAATATGTCAGAAGACGAGATGCATATGCGTGCTGCAGCTAACTACATTAATAACCAACATTATGCCGAGGCACTTAATGTATTAAATACAATTTCCAACAAAAATGCTACATGGTATTATTATAGTGCTATCGCAAATAAAGGCGTAGGCAACAATGTCCAAGCTCTTGAGCATGCCCGCATGGCATCTTCAATGGAGCCTAATAATGCTACTTACCAGCAACTTGTCCGTACATTCGAAAGTGGTGGCAGCTGGTACACTTCTCGTCAAAGCAGTTATGGTGGAATGCCTACAATTATTTGCAGTAACCCACTCTTAGCCTGCTGTCTTGCAAATCTTTGTTGCAATGCTTGTTGCGCAGGTTGTGGTGGTGGATACACTTACCGATAAAATAAATTACAATTTAATTTATTAATAAAAAGAACTCAAAGTTTGAAAATTATTAATAACTTTCAGGCTTTAAGTTCTTTTTTATTAATAGATATTTTATTATGCTTTATTTTTTAATATCTATTATTATGCTTTATTGATATCTATTATCATTCTTTTTAATATCAATTATCACTTATTTATATCATCTTTTATTCATATCAACATTAACTTTATTGTTATATTGAACTAGTCTATAATCTTATATTCCTTCATCAGTTTATTCTGGTACTCAATATCCTGAGCTGATTTTTCTAAGTCATCATATCTTTTTTCTTTTAAAAGTATTTTAATTAATTTATTTGTATTCTCCTGACCTTTTTCTTCTCCAGCCTTCATTCCGTCCTTCAGACCCTCTCTATACTTTAGATTCATCTCCATCTGTAATGACATATACTCTCGCCTCCATCTCTCATTTTTTCTGGCTGCGATTACCTTTCTGTCTATCCTTCTCGTAAGTTCACTTTCAGGTTCGCTGCCGTCAAAATATTCCAATAATGATTTCAGTTCCTCATTTATGTCACTTTTATCGCCTTTTGTGTTTAGAAATATCTTATGCGTTCCGTCATTTAACTTGATTTCACTATCTTCCAGGCATACATTTTCAAACTCGTAAACACTTCTTCCTTTTTCAAAAAAATCAAATGTACAGATAAATATGACATAACTTTCCTTAAGTATATCATATGATTCGCCTTTATAAATACGGACTTGCCCTATATAATAAAAAAAGAAGCATTTCTGCTTCCTTATCTGTCATTCATGTTTATTCTGTTACGGTTTTTGCCGTTTTTAAATTTATCTGTCATTCCTGCGTCTTTTCTGTCTTGTCCCTCTCTCTTTTGCTTCGGACATAGTTAGTGCCCAGTTCCGGAATCGAACCAGAGACACGAGGATTTTCAGTCCTCTGCTCTACCAACTGAGCTAACTGGGCATAAAAAATTGCGGGGACAGGATTTGAACCTGCGACCTCCGGGTTATGAGCCCGACGAGCTTCCAGACTGCTCTACCCCGCGCTGTTTCTTCTTTTTTTAATGGGCAGAGAAGGATTCGAACCTTCGAAGGCGTTGCCAGCAGATTTACAGTCTGTCCCCTTTGGCCACTCGGGAATCTGCCCATTTGTTTCCAACAATAAATATTTATACCATAATTTTTTTATTTACGCAACCATTTTTTCTACTAAATCAAGCTAAATTAGGCACCATCAGATACCGCATAATTGACATCCTTTTTTCCAAGTCATATACTTGTCTATATTATGAAATTGGCTATTTATACATTAAGAGAGGAATTTAACAATGGTGAAATTTTCATCTTCGAGAAATAAGAAATCCATGAAGAAGCGAAATCTTTTAATAGCTATTTTGATTGTTGCGATGCTCGCTTTTTCTGTGGCAGGAACATATATATTTATGTATTTTTCCAGTGGCAAAAATCCAACAGAATACAAGAAAACTAATGCAACATCTCAGTCAAATAAATCTAACAATAATTCAGCTATCAACAATAACTCTGACAGCATGAATGATAATGAAGATGACTCAATCATAAATCCATATGATTGGGATAAGATTGCTAAAACAAACAAAGATATTTATGCATACATATATATTCCCGGTACAAAAATTGAATTGCCGGTTGCGCAATCTGATGATTCTAAAGATGATTCCTTTTATCTTACACATAATGAAAAAGGAAATTATGAATTTTCAGGTTGTATATATAGTGAAAAAATAAACTCAACTGATTTCACTGACCCCGTAACTGTATTTTATGGTCATAATATGTTAAACGGCACAATGTTTGCACACTTACATTATTTCGAGAAAAAAGACTTCTTTGATAAACATGAATATTTTTATGTTTATACACCTAGTCACAAATTAACATACAGAGTTTACTCAGCTTATGTTTATGATGATACTCATATTTTAAAAGCATTTGATTTTTCGGATATTCAGGTGCGAATGGACTATTTCAAGACAACTCTTAATCCAAGCGTTTCTAATGCAAATGTTAGAAAAGATGTAGCTTTAACTCAGGACAGTAAAATATTAACACTTAGCACATGTACTTCAGGAAAAAGTAATACACGATATATTGTAAATGGACTATTTATTAAAGATGACGTTACAGACTAGGTATAGTTATATAAAACTAATTGTGCATGCATTGAAGCGCAATATCAATGACATTATAACTCTAAATCAAATCTTACAAATAAACCCAGACTCCCACTATGATTGACAAAGATTATTCTTAACAAAGAACAACAAATAAAAATGAACCTATAGATTTTCAATATTTGACAAAATTACATTCTGCCAAACACTATCTTAAATATACAGGTTCATTTTTATATTCTATAATTTATATTTTATTATTTATTTTAGATTTTAATTGACGTATATATAATTTTATGCTAACCGGAAATATATGTCTATTCTACACATTTATATAATTTCTGCTAACTGAAAATATATGTCTATTCTACACATTTATATAATTTATGCTTCTTCCATGCATCTATATATTGAGGGTTATTACACACATCTATTTTGTTCTATAAACTACCGCGCTACATGCAGGAATGGTAACTGCTATATCACCATTTTCTACCATTACCGGAATTCGACCCACATTATACAATTCCTCAGATGTTTCCATTAATCGTTCCATTACGTTTCCATTTGGAATGTTTAACTGCCAAACAGGAATTTTCACATTGATTTCATGGTCTGATGTATTGATAGCTGTTACTGTGCCATTTAATGCATCAAATCGTCCATAACTTAAATAATTGTTGCCCCAGTCTAATTGCTTGTAAGAACCTTTCTTCAATTCATCGCAATGATTGTGTATAAAAATCATATCTCTGTAAAATTCGATTAATTCAAAATCTTCTTTGCCCCAAGGATATGTTCTTCGGTTGTCCGGATCTGTCCATCCACACACGCCGGCTTCATCCCCATAATACAATGTTGGTGCTCCCGGCAGAGTCATCTGCATTACGACTCCCTGTTTAAATATGGCTTTCTTTACATTTTCATTTGCCGCTTCTGCTCCTGCAATTGCAATTCTTCCAGCCATACCGTTTGTTCTTGTCATAAATCTTGAATGATCATGATTTGACAATTCATTCATTGCCACTAATAACGACTGATTCTGGAATTGCGCCATATGATATTTCATTGCATCATTAAAGCTGTGGGCATTTCCCTTAAGTTCCGGTTTTACATTGTCAGAATGTTTATCAACACCTGTTAAAAACCAGCTTACAGGATCCATGAACGCATCATAATTCATTACCGTATCCCATTGGTCGCCCTTTAGCCATTCTCCCGCTTCGCCATAATGTTCTGCTAAAATAATTGCATCCTTATTTGCTTCCTTAACTGCCTTTCGGAATTTACGCCAGAATTCATGATTAAATTCACCACTATGTCCCAAATCAGCTGCAACATCTAATCTCCATCCATCAACATTATAAGGAGGTGAAACCCACTTTTTTGCAATGTCTAAAATATACTGTTGCAACTTTTCACTATCTTCATAATTAAGTTTTGGCAAAGTATCAAATCCCCACCATCCTTCATATGTTGAATTGTGAGGCCACTGACCGCCATTAAATTTAAAAAAAGAATTATATGGGCTGTCCTGAGAAATATATGCACCTTTCTCATAGCCATTCTCTTCTCTATAAATTTCCTCGTAATCCATCCATTTGTTAAAAGAGCCACAATGGTTAAATACGCCGTCAATAATCACTTTAATTCCACGTTTATGAGCCTCTTCTACTAATTCAATAAACAATTCGTTACTTGCTTCAAGATTTTTCTTATTTGTAACTCTTGAAATGTATTTTGTTGCCTTTGAATTATCTGTCTCTCCATCTTTTAATACATCCCCCTCATCAACAACTATTTTTCCAAAATGAGGGTCTATATAATCATAGTCCTGTGTGTCATACTTATGGTTTGAAGGAGATACGAACAACGGATTAAAATAAATAGCCTTTACGCCTAATTTTTCCAAATAATCCATCTTATCTATAACTCCCTGTAAATCACCACCATAAAACTGTCTGGTATCGTCTGCTGCCGGATTTTCATACCAGTCTTCAATTTTTTCTACGCCTTTTCCAATATACGCATATTCATTTGTTTCAACATCGTTTGTTTTATCTCCGTTGCAAAAACGTTCTACATATATCTGGTACATAACTGCACCTTTTGCCCAATCCGGTGTATTAAATCCGGGTGTTATTGAAAAGTCATAAACATCTGAGTAGCTTGTATCAGCTCCTGCTATATTGTAAAACAGGATTTCATTTCCATCTATCTCAAATCTATATCTATAACATCTGTTTTCAAGGTGAATTCTTACAGTATAATACTCAAATATTTCATCCTGATAACATGATGTCATTTGAATTCTTTCATTATCAATAATTATATATACTTCATTTGCCATTCTATGGCCTACGCGAAGTATAAAGCTATATTTATCTGTCTGTTTATTGTATCTGCAAAACTGTTCTGTTCCGTCATGAAAAATAGAATTTCTATTATGGTTCATATTGTTCTCCTAAATATAAAACTATATAAAATTTCCTAAAAAAAAATCAGGAAATAAACATTACTTTTCAACTATCTGTTTGTAACTGTCATATATATTATTTCATATATTATTCAATATCTTATTCCAAACCTACTCACTAAATTATATTACATATTTGCATAAATTGGTGCTATTTATTTTTATACAAACAAAAAGGACAGCTGCTACTGCTGTCCTTTTCGGAGAAGGTATTCGTTTTTTCTTTGGGGTGTAGCAAAAAAAACTATATAATGTATTGGGGGGTTTTACAATAATTATTATAGCATAAAATCAACTGTTGTAAAGCGTTTTGTTACCGATAACAACACTTTTTATCTTTTGCACAATTTATTATTGTTTATTATTGTTTTTTATTAGTATTTTACACAATTTCTTGTTTTTTAAAACATTTTTATTAGTCATTATTACTTTTGTTAAAAAATACTTTCGAATTCCTGTTGGTTTATCTTCTCTTTTTCGATCAACATTTGAGCACATTTTTGTAATTGTTCCATATGATCTTCGATAATTTTTTTAGCATCTTTGTAACATGTATCAATGATATTTTTTACTTCTTCATCAATTACTGATGCTGTATGTTCTGCATATCCTTTTGACTGTGCTAAATCACGTCCAATAAATACTTCTTCAGAATCATTATCATAATTTATTAAACCTAATCTGTCAGAAAATCCATATTTTGTAACCATTGCCTTAGCCATTGCAGTTGCCTGTTTAATATCTTGAGATGCTCCTGTTGTAATATCATCAAGAATTATTTCTTCTGCAATTCTTCCACCAAGGCTTACCATTATTTCCTGAATCATATGTCCTTTTGTATCAAACATTTCATCTTTTTCAGGTAATGGCATTGTATAACCTGCTGCTCCTGCTCCTGTTGGAATAACTGAAACCGTATGAACAGGTCCTACGTCAGGCAATACATGGAATAAAATTGCATGGCCTGCTTCGTGATAAGCTGTAATACGTTTCTCTTTGTCAGAAATAATTTTACTCTTCTTTTCTTTTCCAACCCCAACTTTAATAAGTGCTTTATCAATATCTTCCTGAATAATAAATGCTCTGTCAGATTTTGCTGCAATAATAGCCGCTTCATTTAAGAGGTTTTCCAAATCAGCTCCTGTAAATCCTGATGTAATCTGTGCGATTTTTTTCAAATCAACATCCTCGCCTAACGGCTTATTCTTTGCATGAACTTCAAGTATTCCCTTTCTGCCTACAACATCAGGTCTTCCTACTAATACTTTTCTGTCAAATCGTCCCGGTCTTAAAATAGCCGGATCAAGAATATCTACTCTGTTAGTAGCTGCCATAACAATGATACCTTCATTAACACCAAATCCGTCCATTTCTACAAGCATCTGGTTTAATGTCTGTTCACGTTCATCATGGCCACCACCCATTCCTGTTCCCCTTCGTCTGGCAACAGCATCGATTTCATCGATAAATATAATACATGGTGCATTTTTCTTTGCTTCCGCAAATAAATCTCTTACTCTGGAAGCACCTACGCCTACAAACATTTCCACAAAATCAGAACCTGAAATTGTAAAGAAAGGCACCTTAGCTTCACCTGCAACAGCTTTTGCTAATAATGTCTTACCTGTTCCCGGAGGGCCTTCTAATAAAACACCCTTTGGAATTCTTGCTCCTAAATCTATATATTTTTTAGGATTCCTTAGGAAATCTACAATTTCTTCAAGTTCTTCTTTTTCTTCAATAAGACCTGCGACATTTGAGAAATTAATATTCTTAACATCAAGTACAAGTCTTGCGCGGCTCTTACCAAAGTTAGCCATTTTTGCATTGCCTGCATTGGCACTACCATTCATAACCATAATAATAACAATTACAACACCTGCCATTAATAGCACCTGTATAATTGATATCATCAATGAATTATCACCTGCAACATCAGTAACTGTAGGCTTAACATCTGTATCTATTTCATCTATATCACTAATTACTTTATTTACATCTGTTACATATACTACTTTTCTTGATTTATCCTTTGATAAAACAACAACAATACTTCCTGATGGTACCTCATTATTTTGTCTGATTGTAACTTCTGATACATTTCCAGCCTTTAAATCAGTAATAAAATCATTATATTTATAATCACTGTCTTTCGTTGAAAATATTGAAAATGCATACATACCTACAATCATTAATGCTATAACTATAAAGTAAATTCTAAATCCTCTTGAACTATTCTTCAATTTTTCACCTCCTATGGTAGTATTTTGTATCGCTGTCAGTAAAATTTCACGCATCCGTCATCTTAATCGGAGGCAAATTTTTTTTGAATATTAAATTACTCTTCAACAACGCCTACAAAAGGTAAGTCTCTGTACTTCTGGTCGTAGTCAAGCCCATAGCCTACTACAAATTTATCTTCTATTTCAAACCCTGTATAATCAACATGAACATCTACTTCTCTTCTTGATGGTTTATCAAGAAGTGTTGTTACTGCAATGCTTGCAGGCTTTCTTTCTTTTAACAACGGTATTAACTTGTTTAATGTATTACCTGAATCAATGATATCTTCAACAACAATTACATTTAATCCTTCTATGTCATGATCCAAATCTTTTTTGATTTTAATATCACCTGTACTTACAGTACCTGAGCCATAACTTGATACACTCATAAAATCAAGAGTTACCGGTATTGATATTCTCTTTGCTAATTCGCATGTATAAAAAACGCTTCCTTTTAGGATACAGATAAGACGAACAGATTTTCCCTTATAATCTTCGCTAATCTGCTTTGCAATCTCTCTAACTCTTTTATCAATTTGTTCTTCACTAATCATTTCCTCGATATGACTTGCCATTTTCTTCTCTCCTTTGTTTTTTAATTATAAAATTCAATCTTAATTATGTTTCTAGTATTACTGTTGACTTTATAGTAACTACTCATTCTATATCCGACTATCCACACTATATGATTTCCATCGGCCAATAGTAATACTTTATCTCTGTCTTCTTTAGGAATTTTTTCATTGATAAAATATTCTTTCAGTTTCTTTTTACTTCCGAAATCATTTACTACAAGGTAATCACCCTCTTTACGATTCCGTAAGGTTAACGAACCTATTTTATCACAATCAATCCATTTAGTATACAGTAATTCCTGTATATCATCTACTGAAAATCCGTTGTTTTCGAAGTCTATTTTAAATTTTCCATTGTACGGATTCTCGTTTATAAGTTCATTATTTACAATAATTGGAATCTCCTTAATTTTTTCAATTTTTATATCGGATAAATCCGAAAGTAGAATTCCCTTATACTTTTTTATTGCTTTGATATTATAAGGCAAATTAACTGACTTTGACACTTCAAGCTTTGCCAAATTTATAATACTTTCAACGTGCGCCGCCGTTACATCTTTTAATTTTCCTGCTTTTTTCTCAATTCCTTTTCTGACAATCCTTTTTGCTATAGCCGGATGAATTTCAAAAGCCTTTAATGAGATGAATATTCCTTCTTCATTTTCGTCTACATATTCATCATATGTCTTATTTGTTTCAATCTCTAAATAATCTTCTATTTCTCCTAACATTTTTCCGGCATTTACAATATTATATTCAGCTTTTTTATTTATATTTTCTTTTATATACGGAATCAATTCTAATCTAAGCTTATTTCTGCTATATTCTGTTTCAAAATTTGTTTTATCTGTCCTATATGATATATGATTTTCTTCAAGATATTTTTCAATCTCTTTTCTAGATACACAAAGCAGTGGCCTTACAATGTTATCACGCTGCATAGGGATACCCGAAATTCCTTTTATTCCGGTTCCTCTAAAAAGGTTAAACAAAATAGTTTCACTATTATCATTCAAATTATGTGCCACCGATATTTTATTTGCATTATATTTCTCCTGCACTTTTGCAAAACATTCATATCTGCAGACTCTTCCTGCCTCCTCCTCTGACATTCCTCTGGCTATTGCCTCTTTTTTAGCATCTATGTGAAAAATTTCATACGGAATATGCTCTTTGTCACAAATTTTTCTAACATATTCCATATCTCCATCTGCTTCTTTGCCTCTGATATGATGATGTACATGAACCACTACAAGTTTTAAATTAATAAATTTGCTTATTTCTTTTAGTACATATAGCATACAAATGGAATCAGCGCCTCCGGATACTCCCAGAACGACGCTGTCTCCATTTTGCAGCATATTGTTTTCTTTAATAAAATTCAATACTTTTTTTATCATATTTTTAATATACTGTATGCTTATTCTAAAGTCAAACAACCCGGTTAAATCGTTTAATATTTTCATCTATCTGTTACTTTGATTGTCATAAAATACCTTAAATCAATAATTTATGTGATACTCTTTGTTTAATGCTTTCGCCATATTCCTGTCACAAGAACCGTCATATCATCTTTTGGCACTCCACCCGACAGTTTTATCGCCTCATTCATAATAATAAGTGCCATTTCTTTTGGATTATTACTCTCTATATCCATTATCACATTTGCCATCTCCTTTTCTTTATCATCGCACTGCAATGATTCCACTATTCCATCTGAAATCATTATTACAAAATCACCGTCATACAATTTTTTAGTTATAGTCTCAACATCCACCTCATTTAAAACTCCTATTGGTAAAGATGTTGACTTTATACATTCTACCCAGTTTCCTCTTTTTATAAACGTGCATGCAGCACCTGACTTCAAAAATCTACATGTTCCCGAATATAGATCAATCATTCCCATGTCGACCGTAGTAGAAATATCCCATCCACTTTTTGTCAGCAAAACCGAATTAATAAGCCTTAATATTGTATTTTCATTCAGTCCACTGTCCATAAACTGTTCCAACAAATCAATTATGATTCCACTATACTCATTTGCAACACTTCCTGAGCCCATACCATCGCATATGCTCATAAATGTCTGCCCTTTATCTAACACAAGATACGTAAAATTATCCCCTGAAACCTGTTCATTTCTTTTAACTGTTTTTGCACTCCCCTGTAATGTGTGAAAATTCACCTCCTCTAATAACTGAAATTTTCCATATTCTAATGGTATATTTCCATATTCTAAGTTTACCATTCTCATCTTTTTGCCAACCACCCGACTTATTATATCCGTCATCATTCTAACCGTAGCTTTTGCCCTCTTCTTCTTTTTGGCGTAAAACTCTACTTCTATATATTCTTTCTCATTTTTCACCACCCTTATTTTCTTTGCATATATTTTTTTCTCTCTGAATTTTCGTTGTATTTTTTCTGCCATTCTGTCTGTAAGTAAATCTTCACTAATTGCCGGTCTCAAAAATTTTTCCACGATTTTACTTACTTCATTGAATTGTGATGCCATGGCTTCCCTCGTTTCCACCATTTTGCTAAACCACAAATAATTAAGCCTTGCCCTTTCCATATACTGTATTTCACTATTCGCACATCCGCTACACACACACTCATTTATATGATTTTCCAAATATTCGTTTTGAAAATTTTCATTATACTCACTGTTTATATACTGCATTTTAGAAGCTATTCCCTTAAAAGCTTTCGCCGTTTTTAACACCTGCTCCGCATCTACATTTTGCATACCATCATCTATTGGCGATAATTTTTTCTGAACCATAAATTTATTTATTCCATATGCAAATATTATGGTTGTTGACCAGTTAAGCATTATTATCGGAATATATGTAAGCATTTTAAATGTACTCCAATGAAGCGACGCCATATTATTCATATAAAAATCTGCTCCCTCCATAACAACCATTGTCATAACCGAAATTCCTGCCAAAATAAACGGATTTGGATTCTTTGCCCATTTCTTATATAAATTAATACACACATATGTCATCAAAATTATCATTGTATACTTGCACATTGGCAAAAATCCCTGATAAAAATATATTCCCCCTGCCATAACCGGTGCTATCACTACTCCAAATACGGGCAATATGTTTCCCGCACTATACCATGCCAAAGCTATCGGATTACAGCCAAAAAATGTAATTCCTGTTACTGCCCAGGATATCATAAGTAAAAATAATGGTTTCAATACCTTTTGCGTCATTAATCAATCCTCCATTTTTTTATTGACAACAGTATATCGGATGTCAATATCCAAAATTGTCGAATCATAACCTTATGTTCCTTAGACTTTTTGACATTTTTTCCTTTTAAACTTTTATAGACCGCCTTGGTCAAAAGGTCTAAGTTCACATGAATTTGTTCATAAGCGGGTTAAAGCCAAATTCATATAAACATCAAGTATATTATACAAACATGAGCTTACTCATAAGTAAATAAAAGACTTTTTAATCTTTCCAAATACGAGCAAAAAAAAGAAGCTGACCTTTAAAGTAAATGCAAAAAGTTAAATTATCTTATAACTATTAATTCCATATACTTTTAAAATCAGTTTCTTTTTTAATTATATAGAAAATAAATCTCTTTAAAATTTATTATATTAATATAAACATCTTTAAAATTGGTTTCTTTTGTATTTAGGAAAATTTACTTCGTAAATCGCTTTCTTACTTATTTCCTATAGCTTTAGTCTTCTGGCTTAAAGATTACTTCATCCGGATACACTAATCCCATCTTTCTTGCCATTTCTTCTATATATTCGTCTGTCTTAACGTAGTCTTCTTTTTCTTTTAATTCATCTGATAATTCTAATTGGTCATTATATTCCTGCGTAAGTTCTTTTTTCTGTTTCTTTAAATCTGATAACGTTCCATATGCATTAAATGTCTGTACAAGTAAAATAGCACATAACATAATAACTACAAGGCTTATTCCAACTATCATGCCTCTGTTATCGTTTTTTTTCTTACTCTTACTTACTCTGCTCACTCTGGAAGTAGCAGTGCTTTTCCTTGGTTTTCTTACCTGTTGTCCGTTTTGCTGTCTGCGTTGCATGCTTTCCTGTGGTTTTCTTTTTTCCGACATCTACTCACCTTATTTCCTTTTGCAAACTTTTCTTCTATTTTCGTCTTTCTTAGTTTAATTCGTTTCCATGCTTTTTTCAATGGTTTTAATAAAGTTCTAATTATCTTTTCCAAAACTTTCGAAATTTTCAACACTAATTTTCTTCCTACTATTATTTCATAAACTGCCATTGCCAAAAGCATTCCAAATATAGGATACCATCTTAAATTTCCGTAATTTTTTTTAATCAACATACTAAAAAATATGTAAGCTACACATATCCAATATATAAAATCTTCAATAACCACTCTAATAAAATGTGGTTTAATAAGATTTCTTATTATCCTTATAGCATCGTATACAATTGCAAATATTATTCCGCAATACAGTGAAGTAAAAAGCAAAATAAGTTCATCTTTAATCATTTAAACATCCTTTTAAGCATGCTTTCTTTTTTTCTTTTATATGATGAGATTTCAGAATATTCCATGCTGTCCACAGTTCCTTCAATCTCTAATTCCCCTTTTTCTATACTTAACCTATTTACTTTTAAATCCTCACCTTTAATAGTCAGAATTCCCATTGTCGTTTCAAGTAATACCTCTTTTGTATCAAAAGAAATAACATCCTCGACCCCTGTAATCTCCATTGATTTCCTGTTAAGCATCATAAGTTTATGAGCTTTGGAAATATTATCATTCTCCACTAAATCACCCACATAGCTATACTTACATAAATATATGAAACTCTTTTTTTATTTATACTAACTAAAAAAACAATCCGTAGGTATCAAAGCTAGAGCTTTTGACCCAAACATCTAAGTTTATATTTCTATCAAATATTTTCTGTATGGGCTAATTTAGGCACTCTTTTATTAGATGCATTAGTACATTTATATTTGTATACTATCTTAAATTTATGTCAAATCTTTGTACATTTCTGTAGCTTCTTCTTTTTTTACAGTTTCATTCAAATTTAATACCTGAACTTTAACCGTTCTCTGTCCAAATTGAATTTCAATTACATCGTTAATCTTAACATCGTAAGAAGCTTTTACAGGTTTTCCATTTACTATTACTCTTCCTGCATCACAAGCTTCATTAGCTACTGTTCTTCTTTTAATAATTCTTGATACTTTTAAGTATTTATCTATTCTCATGTTTCCTCCTGATTTTGTTGTTAATTAGATATCCTTTTTTCTGCTATTATATTCATTAACCGGATATCTTTTCTGTTTTGCACAATTACATTATTAATTACAAATCTTATATTTTATTGTAAATTTAATTATTTTATAATTTATTTCTAAACTTCATGATTAAAAAGCAGTATAAAATAAAGGGCTTTTGATAACAAAAGCCCTTAAAATCACTTATATATTTACTCTTTTAAATTAGTTAAGAGCTTCTTTTAAAGCCTTACCTGCTTTGAACTTAGGTACATTAGCTGCAGCAATTGTGATCTTTTCCTTTGTTGCAGGGTTGATACCTTCACGAGCTGGTCTCTTAGAAACTTCAAAGTTACCAAATCCGATTAACTGTACTTTTTCACCCTTCTTCATTTCTTCTGTTACAACGTCTGTAAAAGCCTTAACAGCCTTTGCTGCGTCTGTCTTTGATAATCCTGCTTCTTCAGCTACTGCTGCGATAAATTCTGTCTTGTTCATGTTTATATCCTCCTAAAAATTAGTTCAGAAACTACTTTAATTTCATGTGTTCCTGTAATATACGTTTTCCTCGCGTACTTCAATAAACTTTATACATCATTTACCCTTACTTTGTCAAGGTAATTTGCTTATTTTAAGGGGATTTCAGCCAAATTTTATGTGCATTTTTCATAAAACATTTTTTTTATTTTTTTCGAACTTTTACGACTTATTTTTTTTAGCACAAAATTTTGTCATTTTAATTGTATTTTTTACCCGTTTAAATTTAAGACTCCATTTGCTTTCCTAAAAAATTTGCTGCAACTGCCGCTAACTTTTGTTCAGTTACCGATATTGGATTCTTTATGTCTTTTCCAATTATTGCAACCGCACCAACTGCATCTCCTTCACAGATAATCGGATATATTACTTCACCCATAGATGGTTCTTCACCTTCCTCAATGATAGCTATCCCCTTTTTTAAACTATTATGAGTTGTAAAGACTTCACGTTCATCTATTAAGTTTTCTACATCCTTACTTATCTTCTTTCCTATGTTTTCTTTTTTAGCTCCACCTGATGCAGCAACAACCTGATCCCTGTCGCAAATCATAATCATTTGGCCTGATGTCTGCCCTAACGCTTCCGCATATTGTTTTGCAAAATTGTCAAGTTCTCCAATTGGTGAATATTTTTTTAAAATGACCTCACCATCTCTATTTGTAAAAATCTCTAAAGGATCGCCTTCCCTTATTCTTAAAGTTCTTCTGATTTCCTTTGGAACAACAACTCTCCCCAATTCATCGATTCTTCGTACGATACCTGTCGCTTTCATGTTATTATCCTCCATAACTAATCTTTTAAAGAATTTAATTTTTTCTTTAATGTAATTAAATCCTATTTTGCTAAATTTAAGTTATGGAGTTAGTATGTGGAAAACTTAAGATAATATTCTTAATTTTACTCTAACCCTGTAAGCCTGCTGACTGACGAATCATATCTTCAACTACAATATCGTAAATTTCTCCAATTGAGTTACAATATTCTAAAACTTTCCAAGGCTCATTTGTATGGAAATGAATTTTAATCAAATCTTCATCTCCTACTGCGATAAGACAGTTACCTTCAAAATGTTCTGTTATGTACTCTGATATCTCATCCTCATCTAAATCTTTATCTCTTCTGTCAATCAAAAGCTGTGTATCATAACGATATGCAAACTGATCTTCTTCTACATCAATACTATTAATTTCTGACATAATTATCACCTCTTAAATTTTGTTATATTTATAATTCTTTAAAATTATGACGTTGTGGTCAAAAGTCCCTTACTTTGATGACTACAGATTGTTCATACTGCACACTCCTATAATCCTACTCCTTTATGAGCAAGCTTATGTGGGCTTAAGCCTTTTGAACCTGGCATCATATTATTTTCCAATAATAATACTTATCAATCTCTTATCAAGCATTATTGTTTTGTTCCACGGATTAATTATAATTCCACTTATTCCATCTGTTTTTAAGGCTGTCACAAATAAGCTGTCAATGTCACTCATAAAAGTAGACATTACACTACCGCTTCCTTTAACTTCCTCATCAAAACTTGTAAACGCCATCCACCACATTCTTCCATCATCTGTCTTAATTGCCTGAATATTCAAATTCCCATCTGCTTTAGGTGGCTCAACCGCAATAATTAATCTGCCTTTTTCCTTCATTCTTCTTCGAATAACTGTTAAAGTATGAGCTAACATTTCCTGAGTGCTTTCCTGCTGCAATGCTGCAATCGCATTTTCAATCTTAATATTATCCTTTAAGCCCTCATCTTTCATATTATCCGAATTTAAATCTGTTCTCACCTTTTCTAAATTATCCTGTGAACCATTCAAATCATCCGGCAAATTATTTTTTATCTTTTTACTCATTTATATTATAACCTCAATGAATCACATAATTAAAATCCTAACAATATACTAACGTTTTCATTGAACCTTCCACTCTTTAATAAATTACATATTGTTAGAATCCTGACCTTTAGCATAAAATTTTACTAATATCTTAACAATAAATTTAGGCCAGAATTTTGAAAACATAACTTCATCTTCATCGCTTCTCTTATTATCGGCAATAATGGCTGATGTTTCTGAATCTTCATGTATTCTATGTGCCACTAATGGCTTTTTGCAATAAATAAAGCTTCCTTTAAGTTTAGAAAGTTTCTCCCATGCCTGCCAGTCTTCATTGCTTCTAAATCCAACTTCAAAAATAGGATTTGGCAAATTTGCTCTGACATATCCTACTGAAGGGCAACAAATAGGTGATCCAAATGATAATATTCTTCTTCTTACAAATCTGCTGTTAAAAAACAATCTTGTCTTTAATGGTATAAGCATGATTCTTTTAACTTTAAGTAATTTGTTTTCTTTAACATATTCACCATTTCTAAGTTCCCAGTAATCTGTAAAGAAAATCAAAGGATGTTTGCTTCTTTCAAATTCCTTTAATAAAGTTTCTGTATACTCTGGAAAATATACATCATCCTGATGTGCAATTGTCACATAAGGAGTATCAATCTGTTTATATCCGAAATTCCAGTCTTGGACAATTCCTCCCTGACCTTCGTTTACTATCAGTTCTATATTGTGTTTTTTTGCCATATCAGCAATATACTCATTAGGTGTTGAAGTAACCATTTTAATTGTACTTTTTACTGTCTGTTTTTCTAATGACTGTATGCATTCCTCTAAAAAAGGACTTTCTTTGTATGCACATATTACAAATGAATGTTTCATCTTTCTTCTCCTAAAAACTCTGTTGTTATTTACTAAGTTTTTTTGCTCTGCTATTGTTTATTATTTTGGTTTACCAAACTATATCATTGCTTATTATTCACGATTACTAAACTTTAACATTGTTTGTTCCCATTTTTTTAATTCTGTTGCTCTCTATTTATACAATCTTTTTATATAGCATCATTATACATATTACTATGCTCTTTGGCATTTTGCAAAATATAGTTACAATTAGTCTTATTAAAGCTGTTTCACCTTTAGGCTTTCCAAGTCCCACATAAGGATTTTTCTTATAATCAGGAATCTTCCCGGATAACCAGTTAAAATATTCTGTATACGCTTTTGACATTTCTTTTTTAGTACTCTGTTTACATATAAAGGTCAAATTCCAGATAACATATTTTATAACAAAATACTCAAACATTTTAGGCTTCATATATTTTTGATTTTTATTTCTCTCTATTAACCCTTCAAGAAAAGGAATTGGAGAATTTGCCACTTTTTTCTGAGTTGTATTTGAAACCGACTCATCTCTGTAAATCCAATTATAACCCACATAATCTGTTGTTATGATTTTGTCACTTTCGCCGTAAGCTGTAACATTAAAATATGAATCCTCTCCCATTTTATAATCGCCAAATTTAAGATTATGTTCTCTGACAAATTGCGTTTTCATAATACGTCCCCAAGGACTTATCATTCTAAACTTTGCCCATTCATCTTTTGTGAGAACCATTTCATCTAAAACTTTTCCTCCAGGAGTAATTCGCCTGTATCCACCAATTACCATATCAGCATCAGTTTCCAAAATTCTGCTTAGCAGCATTTCTATACAGTCTTCTTTCATGGAATCATCATTATCCATAAACATCAGATATTCACCTGTGGCAAATTCGATTCCTCTGTTTCTTGTATAAGCTATTCCATGATTTTCCTGTGTAAGAACAATTAAATTATTATATTCTTTTGCAAGCTCGTTTAATATTTCTAGCGTTGAATCCTTTGAGCCATCATTAACAACTATAATTTCTATATTTTTATATGTCTGCCTTTGCAGTGACAAAATACAATCCTTTATATATTTTTCACTGTTATATGCAGGTATTACAATTGATACTTTTTTATCCATTTCCTAAACCTCTCAAAAAGGCTTTACAAAATCAGATTTTGTAAAAGCCTTTCCTTTTATGCTAGCTTTTGAACAATTAATACCGCCAAAAGTCCATATGCAGTTATAAATGTCATGATTCCGGTAAGCAATCGGGCGTAACCTGTTTTTGTTACATTAATACATAATTTCCCGTTATATGCAGCTACTATAGCCAGCCACAATATCGGAAGATAATATCTGGCCTGTACACCTACTATAGCCTTCTGACCTACAGGTGTAAATGCAAGATACATTGCTGTCCATATCAATACAACAATAATAAAGATAAGTCCCCAAACACCTAATTTTGTTTTTACATTAAGAGGCTTTTCTTCTTTATTTTTGCAAATTAAAATCATAATAAGTGCCATTATTACATAAGCAAATTTATCCGGTCCTACGACTGTTCCACCATAATTCATAAGCATTAAATTACCAATTGTATATGGGTCTCTTGTCTCAGCTGAAATACCAAAGTTTTCAAAACTAAATATACTTGATAACAATTCTTTTGCATAATTAAATGGCTGTCCAATAATGTTTCCAATCTGACTTCCTGAGTTTGTATCTCCACCTCTGATATCCACAGTTGCCGTAACATCCGGTGAAATCATACTTGCTATTGTTGGCAACACAAATGTTGTAAGCATCCATCCACATACAGCCAATATTCCAAGTTTAAACCAGATTACACTCTTTTTACTTGAAAATTTCCTATTAGGAATAAATAGTGCAAGCATAACTAATGGTGCATAAACCATCTTAGATAAACTTCCCACTGTAATTGCAACCATTCCGGCTACTAATAACTTTGTATTTATCTTTTCTTCATCACTAATAATTTCATTTATCAGCAATACAACTCCAAGTGAAACAAAGCATAAAACAAAGCCATCATATGTTATAGAACTTGCCTGTAAAATACTTGTAGGCATTAATGCTATACAAACAAGTGCATATTTACATACTTTTGTCATCTTTATTGCAATCACCATAACAACAAGATATACAATTAAGTTCATAAATTTAATAAGCATCAGCATATTAGAAAAGCTTAAATGTAGTGCTCTTGCAATTTTTGCTCCAAGAATCTGAGGTATATATGCTACTGCAGTATAATTTGTTGCAACTGCCTTATTTGTTCTTGAAATTACTTTTTTATCATTAGCATTCATGTATTGGTCTACGAGATTTTTTTCCTCCAAAGTGTTATATGCAGGAATTCCTACTTTTTCCTCATACTTAACAACTGCACTCGTGTTATCTACTAAATCTCCGTAGGCATTTTCATATACGGCCTTAAAATGTGTTTCTTCATCCCATGTAAACGGTGTTGCGCCTGTAGAATAAATTAATGATACTCCGATTAAAAAACCTGATACAACGAAGAACAGCTCTATTCTTTTTCTAAGAATATCCTTACATAAAATAATCATTGCAAGCATCACAAGTACTGAAAATATAAAGCACATTCTATATTTGTTAGGTGTAAATGAATTTTTAATCTTAACTGCTTTTATACAGTCCACGTATTCTTTAGGAACATCAATTTTAATCTTGTTTCCGTATTCCCCTACAGAAGTCACCCCTGTTTTTAATTCAGGATACAATATGTCATTATATCCTTTTTTATTTTCTTTTCCATAAGACGATACAGTAGTAACTTCAAAACTGTAATGGATTATTTTATTTTCTTCTGATAATCCATATATCTGTACCTTTCCTATGTAAGTAGTCTTTTTTAACTTAACTTCAATTGAGTTATTTTTAACTGTAAAATTAGTAAAAGTTGTATCTTTAAGTCCATATCTTATACTCTTAAAATTAAAGCCAAAAAATTCGATTACAAACGTTAACACAACAATTAGAAATAATACAATTGCATACGCTAAAGGCTTCGGTATTTTATTTGTTATTCTTTTTACCATTAGACCCTCCATTGGCATTTGCTTTCATTTTAAGAAAATTAACTGTAATTCCTATAAAGGCAATCAATACTAATCCCCACAAAAAATCTGTAGAAATTTTCTTTCTTCCTTCAACTACAATACATAAAATATTTCCACTTATCTGCATATCATCATCATATGATGCTAAATTTTCAATTTTATCCTGTCTGTTACCATAAATAACAAGTTCACTGTCCTGTGGAATATTTTTGCCTTTCACAACAATTTTTAAAGAATCAGCACTAATTTTTAAATCGTGACATTCTATGTTTGAATATGCAACTGAGCTGTCTGAAGACTCTTCAGCATAATATAATGTTAACATGATATCCTGAACTTCTAACTCTTTTTCGCCTAGAACTTTTCCTGATTCATTATCATAAAACTTTATGGAAATAATTCCATTGTTTCTTTTTTCCTGCGTATATTTTTCTCTTAAATCTTTTATCTTAAGAGAAATGCTTTTAAGGTTGCTAACCTTCTTGTCTACAACTATGGAATATTCCCTGTCATTAGAAATACGTCCAACCGTATACTCTGTATCTTCGTTTGTATTTGCCGCTATTGTAGATTTGCCTACATCAAAAACCCTTCCGGTAACAGCCATAAATAAAATGTAGACAACCAATGCAATCCCTAAAATTATAATACTAAGATTTTTATTATATTTATTAAGCATACTTTTACCCATTATTATTTATTCTCTATAACATTTTTAGCATTAATATAAGGATATACCTCATATCTATACTCAATATCATCGTCATCTACCAGTCCAATATCATCTACGTTTTTAATATATTCTTCTTTGTAAATGCCGTAATATTTACCTTCAATTGTAATTTCATCATTTATAGCTGGAAGCACTTTTGTCTTTTTGTTATATTTAAAATTAACATAATAAAACTGTTTGTTCCCAACTTCTAACTTTATAGTAGCCGTATTTTTCTTATTGTTAAGTTCTATATAATTAACTTTTCCATTGACTTTTGCTTTCATTCCGGCATAGCCATATGGATTCTTTGCAACATCTTCATATGTATACGAAGGATTTAACGGATTAAATTCTCCTGCATTTACGTCGTAACTGTAAACAACTTCTACATATGGCAATGTACCTGTGTACTGATTATACTTTGTACTCTTATCGTCATTAAAATGTGTATACATATCAGTTTTTAATAAATATCCATAAACCTGAACTTTATCTCCGACTTTATATGTCTGTGAAATAGACTGTCTGCCATTAAATACTTTCATGTTTTTGCATTTGCAAACATAAATTTTTCCATCAGAATCCTTAATTGTTATATATGCATTTATTTTAGCTTCATAAACAGACTCCACCGTACCTGTAGCTTTTATCATTTTTCCAACATAATTATCAGGATAATATATTAACTGTGAGTATTTTACGTCCTTTACCTGCGAAATTAGTTTTTTAATTGGAACCTGTTCATAATTCCAATCATAATCAGTTAACGTTCCCTTACTGTCATAATACTTAATGGCACCATTTGGAATCCCTGAATTATAATTCATAACATTATATGTTCCATCAGCAAATGTTTTTGTAATTTCTCCGTCAAATCGATTCTCAACCATGTCGCCTTCTTCTATGCTACCATCACTATATGTAATCGTACATTTTCCATCAAGGCTTCCATCTTTCCACGTTCCTTCAACCTTAGAAACTATATCACCGTCTACTTCAATTACGCCCTTTCCTTCAGGATTTCCATTATTAAGTTCCCCTGTATAACTCCCTGTATACTTGTTACCAAAAAGCGTTATTCCACTTGTAATAGTTCCGTTAGAAGTGTTTTTTTCATTTGAGCATCCTGCAAAAACAGCAGCTGTCATTCCCACTGCAAATATTGCAACAAGCAACTTATGCTTACTCATATTTTCCTCCTATAATCTGTATTGCACCATCTATTTGGTCAGTGGCCATTCATCAGAAACTTTTATCAAAATGAACTTTGCTCATTTTGTTTCCACTTTATAATCTACTTAAACATAAACTTTCCATTACTTTGTACTAAATTAGCATTGTAATATTTGTTTTCTTTCTTTAATTTATCTTCCCAGACCTTTTTGAACTCTTTCTGAGATTTTTCATCATTATAGTTAAGATTGTCTGCTAATTTTACGTGAACATCAGTATTTAAAATAACATCATAACCTGCTTCATCTATTTTAAAGCAAACATCTAAATCTCTATATGGGAAACTAAATTTTTCATTTATTCCACCAACTTCTTTAATTACGTTAGTTCTAAACATTACCAATTTTAAAGACACACCCATAACATTCTGAGGTCCGTCTGCTCTATGACAATATCCTCTAAAAATTGAAGGCAAATGATAAAACAGACTTGATACAGTTGCATTACTGTCATAATTAAGTCCACAGCTTTCAATTTTCTTATTTTTATTAAGGCATTTTACACCTGTTATTCCAACATGTTTCCACTGACAGTATTTAAGTAATTCTTCTACCCAATTGTCTGTCATAGGAATAGCATCATTATCTGCGACCACAACGTATTCAGTCTTAACTGCTTCCATTTCTTTTGAAAGCTGACCTTTTACAACTTTATATTCAATATGAAGATTTGACATTTCTCTCTGTTTTTTCTTCATTTCATTAATCTGTTTTTCATCATTAGCTAAAACAGTTACGCTATAATCACCTTTTAAATCATAATCAATTTTATAAAATCCTAAATCTTTAGTAAGCGCCGGAGTTCCGTCTTCTCCGATTTCTGTCAAATATTTTTTAATTGCTTTATTTCCATTTTCAAAAGCATATAATTTACTGTTTGGATTTGCTGCTGTTGAATCAGGATGAATTCTCCAATGATATAAAATTTTTGGTACATGCTTTATGTCAGCTCCTGCACCGTTACATCTTAATACGAATTCAAAATCCTGAGCCCCATCAAATTCCTGATTTAATCCACCGACTTTATCTAACAATTCTCTTGAAAACATTAAAAAGTGGCAGATATAATTTGTATGTCTTAAAAATTCTTCGTTTAAATCCGGTTTAAATGCCGGATTAATTAGCTTTCCTGTATCTGCTACGATTTTATCTTCATCTGAATAAACCATATCAGGAATTTTATCATGTGCATTAAGTTCCTTAACCATTTCATATAATGCATTTGGTGTAAGCAAATCATCATGGTCTAACAATGCTATATATTCTCCCTTAGCATTATCAAATCCTTCATTTGTATTATTTGAAATTCCATCATTCTTACTTAATTTTATATAGCTGATTCTCTCATCTTTATATTCATTTAATGTATCTTTAACAATTGTTGTGTTACTTCCGTCTGCGATACATAATTCAAGATTTGAATATGTCTGTTCTAATACACTGTCAACAAGCTGTCTGAGAAAAACAGGTGCAGTCTCATATGCAGGCACTACAATACTTACTAACGGTGCATATTCAAACTTCACTTTTCTTTGTTCATTTAACTCATCTTCTCCAGGTAAAAATTTTTCTATATTATTTTGATAATATCTGTCTCTTTTCTTCGTATCAAACCACTCCATAAATCTAAGAGTGAAATCGTGTAAACCGTACTGTTTAAAGAGATCAATACCATTCTTCAAATTCATTTCCAATTCTTCCTTTCATTTCACAGACATTCATCTGTTAGTTATCCTGCCAAAGTTTCTTGGGCATTCCTATTCAATCGACAACTGATTAATCATACACTAATATGGAAAAAATAACAACTTTATTAAAATATATGCCTTAATTTTGCTTAACTTATCAATATAAACTTAATATTGATTTATATAAGTCAACAATCAAATTTTCACAAACGGACTTAATATACCTGTATCATTCTAAGCCCGTTCTAAATCATTTTAAGCTCGTCCCAAAACGAATAAAATTCTTAAGGCAATATCTCCCGGCACTCTTGAGCGCAGTGCATGTGGATAAAATATTTTTCTAATCTGTGTTATAAGACCATTTTTCTTTATAAATAATGCCATTTTCTTCTTTTGTTCATTTGACAATCTATCCTCAAACACTTTTGCAAAATAGATAAGGTTCTGTTTTGCTTCAACGCTTGCAGGGCCAAACACTTCCTTTTGGAAGAATCCTTTTAACAGACCTATTGTATTAGAATCCTCAGCTGTAACAGCTTCCGTATGTCTTATATGCGAAGCCGTAAAACGCTTATCATAAATCGTATCACCAAAACATACACAACATCTGATGAGCCATCTGTCATGCATTTCTATTCCGGGGTCTACATCTAAAATAAATTGTTTACATGCTTCATGATTAAATACAAGCAAAAATCCTGATGCAGGAGTACAGTATAAAACATCTGTTAAACCAATGTTTTCTTTTTGCTCCGGCGAGTGACGGATAAAGCTTCCATCACTCATGTAATAATCATATGCTGAAAAATAAACCAAAGGTTTATTTGTATCTTTTTTCTTCTCAAGTTCTTCAACCGCCCATTTAATTTTATCAGGGTACCATACGTCATCCTGATCGCAAAATGCATAATATTCTGCCGGTTCACATTCTCTTGCTATCCGGTAAAATGATTTCGGAGGTCGTAAATTAACTCCATTATTTTCTAAAAGAATTATCCTCTTACCTGATTTATTGCTTTCGATATAATTTTTAATAAATTCAACTGTATTATCTGTAGAGCAGTCATCTCTTATATATATATCAATATTTTCATAAGTCTGTTCAATAAGACTGTCCAATTGAGTTTTCAAGAATTTTTCGCCGTTATACGTTGCCAGCAAAATGTTTACTTTCGGTTGACTCATGCCAATTCTCCTTTATTCATTTATCGCCATGCAGGAATCTCTTACAACCAAATGACATGGTAATTTTACTTTAATTGTTGTCTTGATTGCTAAATTTGATGCTGCAAATAAGGAATTTACACCATACTGACCCATTTCATATGCAGGTGCATGAAGTGTCGTAAGTGCAGGTGCCGTATATCTTGTCATTTCCAAATCATCAAATCCAATCAATGAAATATCTTCCGGAATATTAAGATCATGCTCTCTAATTGCCTTCATTGCACCAAATGCAATCTGGTCACTTGCAGCAAACACTGCTGTAGGCAACTGTTTTTTTTCTAAAATTTCATTCATCATTTGATATCCTGATTCCATGGAATATCTTCCTTCTATAAGATATTTATTGTAATCTATCTCATTTTTCTCACAGAATTTAATAAATGCTTTTTTTCTATAATCTTCATATACTACATTATCATTCTCTTCGCCCAGAAATTCTCTACCACCTAAAAACGCAATTTCTTTATGGCCTAATTCTATAAGATATGTAAGTGCCTCATTAACTGCCATTTCAAAATCAAGTGAAAATGTAGTTGCCTTATAATCATGGAATGACATATCCAAAAAGACTATATTCTTTGTAATGCTCATAAATTTTTCGACTTCTTCGTTGCTAAATTTACCAATACAAATAATTCCGTCAGCATCTTCAATTTGTTCTAAATAGTTGGGATTTGACTTGAAAGTTCTCACAACATTAATGCAGTTCTTAACACAAAAATCCTCTATTCCTCTTCTTACCTTAAGATAATAATTATCCTTTGCTTCCTGTTGTTCAGAAAACCATTGAATAATTCCCAATGTAAAAATAGCTTTAGACATTTTCTTACTCTTGTTGTACTTAAGTTCCTTTGCTGCATTAATAACTTTTTTCTTAGTTTCAAGCGATGTACTCAAAGTAGGATCCTCATTCAAAATTCTTGATACTGTTGAGGGGCTTACCTGAGCTAATTTCGCCACATCTTTGATTGTAGCCATACTCTATACCACCTTTATCTTATTTATGTCCCTAGTCACTTTTTCCTTAGTAACTCCGCCATTTTTTTAATGACGCCGCTTCAAGTATAACATCTTTTTTTAATTAAAGATATGATTTATTGTGATTTTCTACTATTTTACTGTTATTTATTTAGTGGTAAACACGGAAATCAAATAAGTTTACTAAATTATATTGTATTTTAGTAAACAAAAGTTTATATTTAAATTAGCAAAAGTATTCTAACAAATTAACAATTAATATCAGCAATTAGATTATAGATTAATTTGCTTTAATTAGAGCCACTCATTCTGATTACTTATAAATATTGTTTATTTCTGAATACTACAAATCGGATTATTTTTTAACGGAGGATTTAAATGAATATTAACGAATTAAAATCATTATTTGGCAAAAATGAATTTGACTCACTTTTAATGGATATTTACGAGGATTCATCTTTAATTGGATACCAGAACAACAGATACATTAAGGCTTTAGATAAATTTGAAAGTCTATTCGGTGAAGGAGAGGTTGAAATCTATAGTGCTCCAGGAAGAACTGAAGTAGGCGGTAACCATACTGACCACCAGCACGGACAGGTTCTTGCTGCATCTATTAACTTAGATGCCATTTCTATCACACAAAAAACTGATGACGGAATTATTTCTTTAGTATCTGAAGGATATGACCTTATTACAATTGATACTGCAAATACAGAACTTATTGAAGAAGAAAAAGGCACAACAGTTGCGCTTATTAAAGGTGTTGTTAATGAATTTAAAAACCGTGGATACAAAGTCGGTGGATTTAAAGCATACATTACAAGCGACGTATTAGTTGGTGCAGGTCTTTCTTCATCTGCTGCATTTGAAGCTGTTATCGGAACAATTCTTTCAGGGTTGTATAATGATATGAAAATTTCTTCAGTAGAAATTGCCATTATAAGTCAGTATGCAGAAAACGTTTATTTTGGAAAACCTTGTGGATTAATGGATCAGATGGCATGCTCCGTTGGTGGATTTGTTAACATCGATTTTATTGACCCTGCTAATCCTGTTGTAAACAAAATTGATTTTGATATTACAAACGAAGGATATAGTTTATGTATTGTTGATACAAAGGGTAGCCATGCAGATTTAACTGACGATTATGCTTTAATTCCTGCTGAAATGAAAGAAGTTGCCAAAGTATTTGACAAAGAAGTTCTTGGAGACGTAAATCCTGATGAATTTTTCAGTAACATACCTAAGGCATTGGCTGGAGCTTCTTCGAGAGGAGTTCTTCGAGCATATCATTTCTTTACTGAAAATAAACGTGTATCAGTTGAAGTTAATGCTTTAAAAGAAAATAATTTCCACAAATTCCTTGATACAGTTAAGGAATCCGGAAATTCATCATATAAATTTTTGCAGAATATTTATGCAAATAAGGAACCTTTAAATCAGCCTGTAAGCATCGCCCTTGCTGCCAGCGAATATATCCTCGGTGATAATGGCGTATGTCGTGTTCATGGTGGTGGATTTGCCGGAACCATTCAGGCATTTGTAAAAAACGAGGCCGTGCCTGAATATAAGAAATTTATTGAATCTATATTTGGCACAGACTCATGTCACATTTTAAAAATACGTAAATATGGAGGTATGAAGGTACAATGAGTATTTTAGTATTAGGCGGAGCCGGATATATCGGTTCTCATACGGTTTATGAACTTATTGACAGAGGTGAAGATGTTATCGTAGTTGATAATTTACAAACAGGATTTAAAGCAGCTGTTCATCCCAAAGCAAGATTCTATGAAGGTGATATAAGAGACAAAGCTTTCTTAGATGATTTATTTACAAAAGAAAAAATTGACGGAGTTATTCATTTTGCTGCCAACTCTCAGGTTGGAGAAAGTATGAAAGTTCCTCTCAAATACTATGATAACAATTTATACGGAACAATGGTTCTTTTAGAAAGCATGGTTGAACATGGAATTGATAAAATTGTATTTTCTTCTACTGCTGCAACATATGGAGAACCTGAAAGAATTCCAATTTTAGAAAGTGACAGAACTGAACCTACAAATACATATGGTGAAACAAAGCTTTCTATGGAAAAAATGATGAAATGGACAAGTAAAGCCCACAATTTACGTTATGTAGCATTAAGGTATTTTAATGCATGCGGTGCTCATATCAGTGGAAAAATTGGAGAAGCCCATAATCCTGAAACTCATTTGATTCCACTTGTACTTCAGGTTCCACTTGGAAAACGTCCTTATATTTCTATATTTGGAAATGATTACGATACAAAAGACGGCACATGTGTACGTGATTATATTCATGTTACTGATTTGGCACAGGCACATATCCTTGCTCTTAAATATTTGGCTGAAGGAAATGACAGTGATGTATTTAATCTTGGAAATGGAATTGGATTTACGGTAAACGAAATAATTGAAAGTGCAAGAAAAGTTACAGGTTTAGACATTCCTGCTAAATACGAAGCTCGCCGTGCCGGTGATCCTTCAAAGCTTATTGCTTCAAGTGAAAAAGCTAAGACTGTTTTAGGATGGAATCCTGAATATCCTGATGTTGAAAAAATTATTGAGACTGCATGGAACTGGCACAAATCTCATCCAAACGGATATGAAGATTAAAATTCCTACTATGTGTTAACAGGCAATTTAACTGTTCTTAGCATTATATCTTAAAACTTATATTTATTCATAAATATAAAGTTTAGAAAGGTTGTTATATGTTAGATTTATATATAAAAAAATTAGTTAATTATGGAATTAACACAGGCTTAATACCTGAATGTGAAAGAATTTATTCTACTAATTTGCTCCTCGAAGTATTTGGAAAAGATGATTATACAGATTTGGCTGTTGATGACAAAGAAGAAAACCTTGGCGATATTCTCGCTGCTCTTTGTGATGAAGCCGTAAAATTAGGAATAATTGAAGACAGCGTAACTTACAGAGATTTATTTGACACAAAATTAATGAACTGCATTATGCCACGTCCTTCACAGGTTCAAGAAAATTTCTGGAAGGAATATGCTAAATCTCCTGAAGATGCCACTAAATTTTACTATGATTTTTCTCAAAACAGCAATTATATCCGTCGCGACAGAATAAAGAAAGATATGAAATGGGTTGTACCTTCTGAGTACGGAGATATTGATATAACTATCAATCTTTCAAAACCTGAAAAAGACCCTAAAGCTATTGCTGCTGCCAAAAACAGCACAAGTGTATCATATCCTAAATGCCAGCTTTGTATGGAAAACGAAGGTTATGCAGGTCGCATTAACCACCCTGCAAGAGAAAACCACCGTATAATCCCTATAAAGATAAATGATTGTGACTGGGGATTTCAATACTCTCCTTATGTTTACTACAATGAACATTGCATTGTATTTTCAGGCACACACACACCTATGAAGATAGAAAAGGCAACATTTATCAAGTTATTCGATTTTATCAAATTAATGCCTCATTACTTCTTAGGTTCAAATGCCGACCTTCCAATTGTAGGTGGTTCAATTTTAACTCATGATCATTTTCAGGGCGGACATTATACATTCGCAATGGCAAAAGCTGATTCAATCAAGACTTTTAAAGTTAAAGATTATGAAGATGTAGATTGTTCAATTCTTCATTGGCCACTTTCAGTAATCAGATTGAAATCAAAAGACAGCAACCGATTAGTAGAATTAGGTTCTCATATTTTAAATAAATGGAGAAACTATACTGATGAGGATGCATTTATATATGCAAATACAGATGGTGAACCACACAACACAATTACACCAATTGCCCGTTTTAGGGATGGCATGTATGAGCTTGATTTGGCTTTACGAAATAATATTACTACAAAGGAACATCCTCTTGGTGTTTATCATCCTCATGAAAAGCTTCATCATATTAAGAAAGAAAATATCGGTCTTATTGAAGTAATGGGTCTTGCAGTTTTACCTTCAAGACTTAAAGGTGAAATGCAAACATTAGCTGATTACATAGTAAATAAAAAAGATATACGAAGCAATGAATCTATTTCTAAGCATGCTGACTGGGTTGATGAATTTCTTCCAAAATATAATGACATTACATCTGAAAATGTTATGAACATTCTTGAATCAGAAATTGGAAAAGTATTTGTAAAAGTTCTCGAAGACGCTGGTGTTTACAAGTGTACACCTGAAGGTCTTGAAGCTTTCACAAGATTTATCGATACATTATAATGCTTTCAAATTTTCTTTTAATATACGAGGCGCCTGCAGTTTTACTGCAGACGCCTCACCCTTTTTATAAAAACTTTAACTTTATATTCATATTATATTCTTCATCAGGTTTTAAAATTGCCGACTCAAATTTATCATTATTGATATTATCCGGTACATACTGCGGTTCAAGACAAAATGCATGTCGTCTGTTATACACTGCTCCATTTTTTCCTGATTCATCTGATACAAAATTAGCTGTATAAAGTTGTAATCCCGGTGTATCTGTATAAAGTTCCATCTTAATTCCTGACTTATCTCCGATGGCTTTTGCCGCCAGTCTTAATTCATGAGCATTTCCATTTATCATAAAATTATGGTCATATCCCGTTCCAAATTTTAACTGTTCATCTTCAACATCAATATCTCTCCCAATTGATTTCATTTCCGTAAAATCCATTAGTGTACCTTTTACGCTTCTAATTTCACCTGAAGGAATAGAATTGTTTGTGGCAAATGGAGTAAAATAATCACCATTTATCATTAATTTCTGCTCATATACTTCGCCTGAATCATGGCCATTTAAATTGTAGTATGAGTGATTTGTAAAATTAGCAATTGTAGTTTTATCCGTTGTTCCTTTATAATTTAAAATTAATTCATTGTCCTCTGTAAGTATGTATGTAAGATTCACTTTTAAATTTCCCGGAAATCCCTGCTCCATATCTTTACTTAATATTTCAAATGAAATCTTATCATTTACATTCTCATCATAAATTGCTTTCCACATTTTTAGTGCTGTACAATTTGAACCACTATGAAGATTATTACCATTGTCACCATCATTGCTTTCCAAATTGTATTCAACTCCATCAATTATGCACCTTGCACCTTTGATTCTATTGGCATTTCTACCTACATTTGCTCCAAAAAAAGCTGATGCGCCCTGATACAGTTCAACATTATCATAGCCTAAAACTATATCCGTGTCTTTTCCATCTTTATCCGGCACAATTAATGAAACTAGAGTTGCACCATAATCGCATACTTTAACTTTCATTCCATTGCTATTTTCAAGAGTAAATAAATGTGTCTGTTCCCCATTTTTTGTTTTTCCAAATTCATTAATCTTCATCTGAATCTCCTTATTCTTGTAATTTTAAAGTAATTACGGACGTGAGGAATATTACCCTTCCTGAAAGGACGCTCGCGCTGCTTGTCGCTCGTAGCAGTTCTAAACATTCAGCACACAGACCGGCTTTGAAACCTACAGTTTCAGCCGGACTATGCGCCGAATATTTGAACCGACGGCGCCAAATGCCCTTTCATCAAGTATAATATTCCTCACTATTTAATTGCCTATTCTTCTTTCAAATTTTCTTACATTCTTAGAGATTTCCCTACTCTTTTACTTATTTAAAACTTTAATGTTCGTTGTAATTTTCTTTTATCTTTTAAAATTTCCCTGCTTCATATTCTTTACAAACTCAGGATATTCTTCTGTCGGCATAGGCTTTGCATATAAATATCCCTGAATATACGAACACCCATACTGCTTTAACTTTTCAGCCTGTTCAACTGTTTCAACACCCTCTGCAACAACTTCCATATTAAGTTCTTTTGCCATGGCAAGAATCATTTTGATAATTGTATCTGCTCTTGCAGGATCCTGTGTTTGTGATACAAACCTCATATCCATCTTTATAATGTTAACCGGAATATCTTTTAAGGCATTAAGAGATGAATATCCACTTCCAAAATCATCCATTTCTACAATAAATCCAAACATTTGAAGTTTTTTTATTACATTTACATTTTTCTCTAAATCAAGAGTAAATGCACTTTCAGTAATTTCAAGTCTAAGCTTATTTTTATCAATTCCGTACTTTTCGATAAGATTTGTAAACACTTTATATAAATCTATAATGTAAAAATCCTTCATTGAAATATTTACTGCAATATAGTCATCTCTGCCTTCCTCTTTCCACTGTTTAAGAATCTGGCATACTTTCTCCCACACATACATATCAAGTTCTGTAATCAAGCCATTTTGTTCAAAGAACTCTATAAAATCTCCAGGTGGAATTAATCCTAATTTTCTGTGTTCCCATCTCACAAGAGCCTCCGCTCCTTTTACCAATCCATCTTCGCATCTGACCTGGGGTTGAAGATAAACTTTAAAATCTTCATTTTCTATGGCACTTGTAAGTTCTTCTTTATACATATGCTCTTTTAAAATTTTATTTCTAAGATTATCATTATAAACTGCTGCAACACAATTTCCATTATTCTTTATAGAATCAAGCGCCATTCTTGCCCTATCACACATAGTTCCAACATCAACTTTAGAATCATAATCTACTTCATAAATTCCATATCTGATATGAACAGTACATGTGATGTTGTTATAAGTAACCTTTATATTTCTTTTCTTCTCAAGGTCTTTTATTACCAACTCACTCTTAGGACATAATGTAATAAAATTATCACTTTCCACTCTCGCATATACCCTTTTATCAGAGCACTGCGCTAAACAGTTTTCTGAAATCTGCTTAAGAATGGCATCACCCATTTTTCTTCCAAACATATCGTTTACGACTTTAAATCTTGATATGTTAAATATCATAATTGCAAATTTATCATCCGGGTATTTATTTGTTATCTCAATTACTTTTCCATAGAACCTCTTCATATTGTACAGTCCTGTAAGTTCATCATGAGTTTCCAAATATCTCATAACAGAATTAACCATTGTTATTTCCGTTACATCTTCAAATACAAAGTATTTTGCATATGCTATATTATCATTTTCACATAATTCGCCATATTTACACTGAAAATAAAGTTTCTTATCTTCATGCATAATACTTATTTTTTTGTGATAAGTTTTCTCTAACGCGGCAGGTGTATATAAATTATATGCTTTACAAAATTCCTCAAACGAACACTTTTGTGTGCATTTATCAAATAATCTTTCCGCTTCTTTATTATAGGCAATTATGCTATCATCTGTGCCGAATACTACCATCGGCAGTTCTGATTCCTCAGCAATTTTCTGCAGTGCCCTGTTCTTAACAACTTTATGACTATATTGAAATGTTATTTCATAAACAAATGCACCTAATATACCATAAAACAATAATGATACATTCTCCCACAATCTAAGCTGAAACATTACAATATTAATGCAGGACACAATTATCATGCATGTTAATATCTGCATATATTTCACCTTATAAATACGTGGCGAATTTAATATACGGTATATGAAGCACAATATAAAAACTGCGACAAATACATATGTAATAAATATGTGTGCATCATATCCCAAATTATAAAGCCATGCAGCCACACCACTTTTATTCATCCTTACATTCTCAATTTTAATAATTGAATGTATAAACATATTTATAGTATCCACAATTGTAAATACAAACACAGCTCTTTTAATATATTTGAAGCATTCAAATGCTTTACCTAACCCTGTATATTCAAATGCATATTCTATTAATGCCAATATCATCCATGTAAAGCATGCATAAAATGGCCATATAAGAATGCTCTCTATAAAATTCGAACCAATACCTTGCATTATAATTCCGAGTATTACTGCAACAAGATTACTCTCCATAAATAATACAATGCTTTTTCCCGTCCTATTTTTATGTATTAAACTTAATTTAAGATACCTTACATCCATTACCCCCAATAAGATATACGGAATAATCATGTATTTTCCCATTCAAATTCTCCCTTTGTAAATTAATAGTTTCAATTTACTCTCACCCGTATTTATTTTACCACATTACTCTATATAAACATACACTTTTAATCTTATTCCTGTACCATATTGCTTTCATTATTCTCTTCATCTTTTGCATCAATTATTTTAGCAAATATCTTTTGATATACTTTTGCATGGCAAAATCCTGATATTAATGGGAATAAAATAAACAACGCCGGAATCTTAAAAGCAAATATGAATATTGCTACGTCAATTATAATAAGTAAAATTGACTGAAGAAAATGTCTTGTTGAAAATATTAATGAAATCATTAAAGTTCTCTTAACAGTATCATAAAATTTTGCGATATATGGGAATACAAAATTAATCGTCATTGTATAAATAATGAGTACCAACAAATAAAATGGTAATGCATAAAACAATTTGCTTCCTACTTTAGATGAGTTAAATACAATATAAAGACTTGTACAAACTAATCCTCCGATTGTTCCCATTATAAGCCATACAATTGTTGATATTTTAAAATTCTCCTTAAAAGCCTTAAAGAAACTTCTTACCACATATGACTCCTCACCAACAACTAATTTCATCATTACTGAGTAAAATGCTGTTGTAGATGCGCCAACTGTAATTATTGGCAAAGAGCAAATTACCCACAATATTGCCAAAACCATTACATCTGCAAATCCATCTAGAAATGTCATTAATTTTCCTTCACTGTCAAATATATTTTTCACTATTTTTACCTTTGTGTATTATTACACACCTTTCGTTTTAAATTTGTCACTAATTTTAATAGTCAATCTGAATTCCTTCTCAACACAATTTACATTTAATTTATTATTTCAAGTTTGCTTCCTTTCTCTTTGTCTTTCGTAACCACAATCTGCCTGTCAATTCTGGTCTTAAGTTCTGATACATGCGATATAATCCCTACAAGTCTTCCTACATCTGTAATAGAACTTAATGCCCTCATTGCACTTTCAAGCGATTCTCCATCCAATGAGCCAAATCCCTCATCTACAAATAAAGTATCAATCTTTATTCCTCCGGACTTAGCCTGGATTTCGTCAGACAAACCTAATGCCATCGACAAAGAAGCTTTAAATGATTCTCCACCTGAAAGAGTTTTTATATCCCTTTCACTTCCACTATAATAATCGATAACATTTAACTCTAATCCGCTCTTGCTTACCTTATTGTCAGCTTCACGCTTTCTCTTCAACTCATACTGACCTGAAGTCATATCCCTGAAATGGCTGTTTGCCTTGACTATAATTCTATCAAACATTTCCATTTGAACATAGGTTTCTAAAGTAATTCTTGACTTCGAAGAAAGAGTTCCATTGCATGTATCCGCCAGACTGCCAACAACCTGCAGCTTATCTTCTACTTCCACGGCTTCATCCATACACTTCTCAATTCTTTCATTTGCAAATTTATTCATATCCAATCGTGAATGAACTTCTTTTTCACTCTTTCCAAGTTCCTTTTCCATACTTTGAAGTTGCTTCTTTTCTTCCTTTAATTCATCCAAATCTTCAACCTTTGAATTTTTAAATTGATTTTTCAATGCCGCTATCGCATTTTCAAGCCCGGATTTCCTTTCCTTTGCTTCTTCATAGTTATCTCTTGCCTTTTCAAATAACTCAATAAGCCTGTTTCTTTTATCCTGCAAACTGCTGATATATTTCTCTGCTTCTTTCAAACTTGAGTATTTAAGTTTAGACTGAAGTTCTTCTATTCTGATATTTGCATTTGCAATATTAGTATTTTCTTCAATTATTTTATTTGAAATTTCCACAATTTCTGTTTTTTTACTTTCAAGTTCGTTCTTTAGTTTAGGCAAATTTTCTTCAATTGTTTTCTTCTCTTCTTTAAAATCTGACAATTCTTTAGCTTTAACATTTAAGTTCTTTATATCATCGTTTAACTTCTTTGTATTCTCTTCTAAAATATTAAAGCTATTCTCATCTATGCTTTCAGCAAATTCATTTGGATTTTCATTTACTACATCATCTATTCTTTCTTTCAATGAATCAATTTCTGTAATTTTTGACCTCAAATTACCTGAAATTTCACTTCTTTTCTCTTCCTTTTTCTGTCTAAGATTTTTAGCATTTTTCAAATCTTTCTCAGACGGAATTTCATCTTTAACCTCAGTTATATGCGGATGACTTGTCGAACCGCAAACAGGACAAGGTTCTCCCTCTTTCAGATTTTGTCCAAGCATACCGGCCTGCGCATCCATGTACTTAGCCATAAGACTTTCATAATTTTGTGATGCGTTATTATACTCATTAACGCTTTCCAAATATTTTTCCTTTAAAGAATTATGCTCATCTTTGACTTCAACATATTTTTTAAGGAATTTTTTCAAATTAGAATAGAGATTTATCTTATCCTCAACACTCTTAATGCTGCTCTGGCATTTTTCAAATTCAACTTCGCAGTCTTTTATTTCTTCAAGCCTTTTTTCAGAAATCAAAATACTATTCTCATTATTTTCTACATCGTCTTTAATTTCAGTTTCTTTATTTGTTAATTTTATTAAATTTACCTGTCTGTTATGTAAACTTTCAAGTTCTTTAGTAAGTTCATTGTAGCTTTCAAGTTTTTGTTTTTCTATCTCGATTTCAGTTGCAAGCTTTTCGCGTTCACTTTCCGTCTCTTTTTGCAAATTATAATTTTCTAAGAGCTTCGGCATAACTTCTAATACTTTAGCAAGTTCATTTTCATTATTTTCAATGTTTTTCATACCTGCCAAAACATTTACTGTTTTACCAATTGTCTCATTAATTTTTTCAAGATTCTTATTAACTTCTTTTTTATTTTTTTCTAAAGTTTTTAACAAATCTTTGTCTTTATTAATAAGTCCTAAAATAAAATTATTAATATCTTCTGTCTTCCAAAATGTGTTATCATCAATAATCTGTTTTAATTTTTCTTTATCATTTTCATCATTGTCACACTGAACACTTGCAATGTAATTTTTGATTGACTTCTCAATATCCTGATACTTAAACTTAAGTTCATTCTTTTTTCTTTTTAATTTTTCCTGTAAATCAAGATATTCATTTGTATTAAATATCTTTCTTAAAATTTTACTACGTTCATCAGTTCCCGTAAGCAGAACTTTCATAAAATCTCCCTGTGCAATCATGGCAATCTGAGAGAATTGTCCTCTATCTAGTCCTATAATTTCTGTAACTGCATCATTTACATTCTTTTTATTTATAATTGGTTCTCTGTCCTTAGTTAGAAAATATAATTCTGCTTCTTCTTTCTGGGCAACCATTTTATCCCCACGCTTTGCCTTACGCATATACTCAGGAACTCTTCTGATTTTATATTTTTCATCTCTATATTCAAATTCTAATTCAACATAACTTTCCGTTTCATCATCAGCATATTTGCTTCTAAGAGATTTCACTTCTCTTACCTGTCCGCTTGCCTCTCCATAAAGAGCATATGAAATTGCATCAAATATAGTCGTCTTTCCTACTCCTGTATCACCTGTAATCAAATACAGTCCGCTTTCACCTAATAATGTAAAATCAACTACGGTTTTGTCTGCATAAGGTCCAAAACCACACATAACTAATTTAATTGGTCTCATGGCTTTCCTCCCTTGCTTCTCCTAAAATTTCCAACAGGTAATTCCTTTGCTTTTCTGACATTTTCCGTCCATTCTGCTTTTCAAAAAATTCCTCAAAATGCTCCAATGGAGATTTAGCCTCTACTGTTTCAACATTATCAACAACAGAATATGAACGTGTTCGCGTATTGTCATATTCCATGCTCATCAGATTTGGATAAATGCTTTTTAATTTTCCTATTGCATTCAAAATATCATCTTCATCTGTAAGCACTGCTCTGTAATAGTCTTCTTTTTTTAATTCTTTGTAAAACTCTTCACTTGTTATTTTGCTGAACTTTCCTTTAATCGTCTTTAAATCATGTAACGGCTTTACGGGAATTTCTTTAATTTCTATATTTCCTTTTTCTTTTAAATCAACAATCGTCATTGACTTATTATGTTTTTCTTCTGAGAATGAATACTTAAGCAATGTTCCTGCATAACGTGCACTTTTCCTGCCCATTTGCTGAGCTCTATGAATGTGTCCTAACGCAACATAATCAAATGCTTTATAATTTTCAACGCTAACATTATCAAGTCCGCCAACTGAAACTTCTTCTGATTCGCTTCTCATCGCACCTGTAACAAACTGGTGTGACACAATCACATTTCTCTTTGTTTCATCAATTTTTTCCTGACTTAGAACGTACTCTAATGCGTCATCATAGTCTTTAATTTCAGCCTCTTTATAAATATTTTTTACCGTTGCCGGCTTTATGAATGGCAATAAATAAACATTTATTTTACCATAGTCATCTTCTAATTCTATTTTTTGCAAATTGCCATTATACACTCTCGACATATAAACCTTTGCCACAGACAGTATATCTGAACCAAATCCTATTCTCTCAGCACTGTCATGATTTCCGCTTATTACAAAAATCGGCAAATTGATAGACACGAGTCTTGTCAACATTTCGTCAAATAACTTAACTGCCTCCGCAGACGGAACCGGCTTATCGTAAATATCCCCCGCCATAATAATTCCATCTATCTTTTCATTTTCTATTACATTATAAACCTGTTCAAAAACAAATTTTTGATCCTCTATCATGGAAAATCCATTTACTCTTTTCCCAATATGCAAATCCGCAAGATGTAAAAATCTCATTCACTTCTCCATTCCTATTGATAAACAACTCGAGCAGGTTATCCCACTCGAGTTGTTACATTTGCCATAATTGTGCTGTTAAATTTTTATATTTTTTCAGGCACATTCTTACTAAAATTCTGCACCAAGTGTAGCAGCCATTACAGCCTTTATTGTATGCATTCTGTTTTCAGCTTCATCAAATACTACTGAATGTTCTGATTCAAATACTTCATCTGTAACTTCCATTTCTGTAAGTCCGAATTTTTCATAAATCTGTTTGCCAATCTTTGTATCTAAATCATGAAAAGCCGGAAGGCAATGCATAAATACAACATCCTTATCAGCATTGTTAATTAAATCCATTGTCACTCTGTATGGAAGTAAGTCATTGATACGTTCTTCCCATACTTCATCAGGTTCGCCCATTGAAACCCATACATCAGTATAGATTGCATTTGCATCCTTAGTTGCAACCATAGGGTCTTCAATAAATTCCAAAGTTGCTCCTGTTTCTTTAGCAATTGCCTGACATTCATCAATAAGTTCCTGTACCGGCCAATATTTTTTTGGAGCACATGCTACAAAATGCATTCCCATTTTTGCACATCCAACCATAAGCGAATTTCCCATGTTATAACGTGCATCGCCCATATATACAAATTTAAGGCCTTCTAATTTTCCAAATTTTTCTTTTAATGTAAGAAAATCTGCTAAAATCTGTGTTGGATGAAATTCATTTGTAAGCCCATTCCATACAGGAACTCCTGCATACTCTGATAGCTGTTCAACGATTTCCTGCTCAAATCCTCTATATTCAATACCGTCAAACATTCTTCCTAATACTCTTGCAGTATCTTTAATGCTTTCTTTCTTACCAATCTGTGAACCTGTTGGGTCTAAATATGTAACTCCCATTCCTAAATCATGAGCTGCTACTTCAAAAGAGCATCTTGTTCTTGTACTTGTTTTTTCAAATATAATTGCTATATTCTTTCCTTTTAATACATCAACGAGTTCTCCGGCTTTCTTTTTTGCCTTTAACTGCGCTGCCAAATCAATAAATTCCCCAATCTGTTTTGGTGTAAAATCCAATAATTTTAAAAATGACTGTCCTTTAATGTTCATGTTCTCCTCCTAATGTTATGTCTTTGTATTATTTTTGTTATGTTTTTATATTGAATATTTATAATATCAGCAAGTTATTTCCTAGCAAACTTGTTTCCTAAATCAGTAAGTCTTTCTCTGACACTAACTGTCGAGCCGCTAACTCTAAGTTTTGGAAACGCTTTAACCTGTCTTTTTCCTAATTTCTGTGCTTTAAGAAGCATAGCTGCATATTTAGCTTCCATTTCTAATTTCTGTTTCTTTAATTCAACAATGCTTGTCTCATATGCACTCGCAATTTTCTCACGGCTGTTAACTGTTGCTTCTGCGATTTTTTCACGACTACTTGCTGTTGCTTCTGCGATTTTTTCACGACTACTTGCTGTTGCTTCTGCAATCTTTTCCTTACTATTAGCTGTTGCTTCTGCAATCTTTTCCTTACTATTAGCTGTTGCTTCTGCAATCTTCACGCGGCTTTCAGCCGTCGCTTCTGCAAGTTTTTCCTTGCCTTCTTCTGTTTTTTCAGAAACAGTAATTGCTGAATTTCCAACCACATCTTTAAGCTGATCTCCAATATCTTTAAGGCCGTCAGCAATTTTTTCAAGCTGTCCAAGACTCTTCTTAAATCCTACAATTTCCTTAACAGTTACAATTATATCAATAATAAATGCTATCGCAAATATTACTAACAAAGCATATATTACCATAAGCGGAATCTTACTTACCACACCATAAATCATTGGATGAATCATGTTAACCATAATCATACTTCCAAGACCCCACTTTATGCTAAACTCCAGGCAAATATAACCACCTATATTAAATCTATTTTCTGAATAATCCCACCATCTCATACGGAATATTTTATCCAAAATCCAACCGGTAAATAATTCTAGCACTGAACAAATTACCACACCACCTATAAATAACACAATTGCATTATCCTTAAGTGGTTCTAGTGCATATAGGATTCCAACCATCCCAACTCCATAAATCGGGCAAACAGGTCCATTCAAAAATCCTCTGTTTACTACTTTTCCCCTTGTAATTGCAACAAACGAAACTTCAACGCACCATCCAAGAAAAGCATAAATAAAAAAGAATACCAGACAATTAATAAACACATTCATCTCTTTAAACTGTATTTCCTTTCCGCTTAATTATTAAAAAATACCATTCCTTATATTAAACAACTATTTTTTTGCCTGCATTAAATAAGGAATCATCTGCCCTATTACTTAATCTCATTTTTAAGAGCATAATAATTTTCACTAATAAAAAAGATTATACTACGTATTAATATCTGTAGCAAACAAAAAAAGACTACTATTTTAGTTTTTATTTTACCTCAAACTTACTTTCAACAAGCAGCCAGTTTGCCCTAAACAATCTCATTATCTGCCAATAAGCTGCCCCCCTAAGATTGTATTCATCAATTAAATTTAATTTTGCATTTATGCTCCTTACATCTTCAAACCATACCTCATGTATTTCATTTCCGATTGTGTAATTAAAAAATGGAGTTTGTGCCACATTATCATATTGTACTGTAGCGCCATTATTAATTGCTAGTTGAATTGCCTCAACATTTCCAATTGTCTTAGCTTTAGTCACACCTTTTTCATATGGCAAAGTCCAATCATAGCCGTAGTTTGGTATTCCCATATCGATTTTTGCCTCAGGAATTTGTGAAAGTGCATATTCAATTACCTGTCTGACTTTATTAATTGGCGCCACCGCCATTGGTGAACTATAAGTATAACCCCATTCGTATGTCATCAAAAGGACTGAATTTGCGGCAGCACCAAGTCCACCATAATCTTTTCCTTCATATAGCAAACCTTTCTGGTCAGATGACGTCTTTGGTGCAAGTGCCACTGACACCCAAATTCCATACTCATTCATTCGTCTTGTACATTCTGCAACAAAACTTGTGAAGGCATCTCTGTCTTCTTTATAAATATATTCAAAATCTATATCAAGCCCTGCAAAGCCCTTTTCATTCATTAAATAAATCAAATTGCCTATCAGGTTTTCAATTGCCTGCTCATTATTAACTAGAGCTGTAATCAAATTATTGCTAAATACTCCATTTTCATCAAATGGAGTAAGCGTAAGTACAGGCTTGGTATCATTTTCATAGGCTTCATTTATCATCCACTGGTCATCTAAAGCCGGAGACACAACTTCCCCTTCCTTAGTAAATCCATACGAAAAAATATATAATCCTGACAAATACGGCAAAGTTACTCTCAACACATAATTACTTATAAAAGGATACGCATAGCCATTTATTACTCTTCTTGTTCTATACTGATTTGGTCGAAATTCAACTAAAAGAGCCTGCCCAACTGCTAATTTATACGGATAAATAAGCTGATTTGCAAATATTATTTCTTCTACCGGTGTTCCAAATTTATTTGCAATGCTATCAACTGTATCCAGTGGTTCCACAACATATATCTGCATACGGTACCTCTTTCTAAATTCCACTTATACTAATTTATGTTGTTTAGTATATTTGTGTCACTTTCTACAAGGTGCAAACCGCCATTTAATTTTCTATATATTAGGTATCAACTTTTAGGAGAAATGGATATTTTATTTTGTTTCACATGTCTAAGCCCTAAAAAACAGAGGATGCGAAGTTATAAACTCGCATCCTCTGTTTTTTCGTAATACTAAAGTTATAAGATTTTCCCTATAGGAAATAATGTATTGTTAAAACTAATAATAGTTTGTAACCATATTTTAATTTTATTGTCTTTAGAATAAAATTCCGCCGTACTGAGCAATTACTGCTGCAAATACAAGTGAAACAATTGTCATTAATTTGATTAAGATATTGATTGATGGTCCTGATGTATCCTTGAACGGATCACCTACTGTATCACCAACAACTGCTGCCTTATGAGCATCGCTTCCTTTTCCGCCTGCGAAACCACCTTCGATATACTTCTTAGCGTTATCCCAAGCACCACCTGCGTTTGCCATGAAGATAGCCATCATAACACCA
>ERZ860668.121-NODE-121-length-66392-cov-7.578757_pt1 | contig 66392 bp, 55 predicted proteins | sample MGYA00510062_ERZ860668 | MGnify/ENA primary metagenome ERZ860668 (study PRJEB30046, sample SAMN00715258) | human gut metagenome | study: EMG produced TPA metagenomics assembly of the A metagenome-wide association study of gut microbiota in type 2...
CACTGCTTGTCGCTCGTAGCAGTTCTAAATATTCAGCACACAGACCGGATTTGAAATCTAAAGTTTCAGCCGGTCTATGCACCGAATATTTGAACCGACGGCGCCAAATGCACTTTATTTGATATCATAGAACTCCACAGTTATGAGAACAAATGTAGGAGTCTTATTTTATAAAGCTGATAATTTCTCTACAGCTTTGTCATCAAGTATTTCTTCAAAATGTTCAAGATAAAATAAATCTTTTGCATACGTTGCACTTTCAATTTGACCGTGTTCTGTGATAAATCCTAAAATTTTATTTAATACTGAAGGCTCAGTTGATTCTAAGCATATAGATAAATAATATTTATTGTTATATGGAGATTTATATACAGAACTATCTCCTTTAAAATAAGGCATGATTAACTTTGTTACAGTAATCACATCGCTTAAATTATCATATATTGAAATATTGTAAAGCAAGTCAGAATCACCGGAATTATCCGATACTTCGTCCTTTACAGATGAAACAATGTTGTCTAATTCTTCCGGATTAATATCGTCAAATGGATCAAAAGCATCTTCCTCTTTATTAGAAGAAAATAATTTAGCTAAACTGCTTCCGCGGTCATCTCCATCTTCAACTTTTGTAATCAATAAAACGATATTTTCAGGAGAAACCGGAATTGCTTCAACCATAAGAGGTTTGTCGTTTACTTCAAATCCAAAATCCTCATTGGCCTGACGCATCATATCTTGAAAAAGTTCCTTTGTTTTCCCTGCCCCAAAAGCCAATTCACTGAATTTAATATGTCTGTCTTCTAAATCAGCACGGCTTATTGTGCAACGAATCTGCTTATCATTGATTTTTTCAATTTTCATAAAATCACCTCACTAACAGTTTAGATTCGTATAGTTTATTATATCCACTATAAAAAAATATGTAAAGTTTTCATCCATATTTTAATATGTAATATATTGCAAATATGGAAAAGTTTCAATATAAAATAAGGATATTTGACAAAATATTCTTATTTATATTTATATTATACGTCAAAAAAGAACACAATATGTCAAAAAAATGAAAAATATATGATATATATGATAAATAAGATGTTGGGGTCAAAAGCCCCAACTTTGACGCCTGCGGATTGTATTTTTTAACAAATCGTTCTAAATTAATGTTGCGTATTTTATACAATATGTGTATAATGATTGAGAGAAGGAGTATATGTTATAATATGGGTAAGAACACTTCTTTGCAACTATTGGAATGCCGATATGCAACGACTTACTATTAATAAGTTTTATGAAATGTTAATATATATCACAATTATTATTTAAAGTATTAATAGTTTGACCTTTTATAATACGGAGTATACGGAATTTCCCTTAAACAAATAAAAGAGCCGGTTATATATAATAATATTTGTCAGATAATGTATTTGAACAATTATTATAATAACGGGCTCTTAGTTTTTTGCTAATTTATTTTATAGAGAACACATACACCATTTTCCATAAACACGTTTACCTTTAACAATTTTAAAAGGTCTGATTTTTACATATAAATATTGTTTTGACGGATTGTTTGAATCCGTATTAATTCTTCCGTTTAATACAACTTTTGCTGAAGTGTTTTTTCTGCCAACATCCATAGCCTTGTATTTTTTGAAGTTTTTATTTGTAGCATATCTTATCTGATATCCTGATGCTCCGGTAACCTGATTCCAATGGATTGTGCCTGAAAATTTTTTCTTGTTTTTAAACTGACTTAATAAAGAAATATAGGCATTTGTTTTTGCAGATTTAATTCCGGCAGAATAACATATTCTCAAATTATTACAGCCATCAAAAGCTGTATCCGAAATAGAAAGTTTGTTACCGTTAATTGTAATATTTTTAAAATCAGAACAATTGCTAAATGCAAAACTTTCAATATTTGTCACGGAATATGGAAGGGTTATATTCTTTAATATAGTATAAGCAAAAGATGAGTTGCCAATAGTTTTAATACCATGTCCAAAAGACACATTTGTGAGTGGATTATTTTCAAATGCACCTTCACCAATTATTTCAATATTATCGCCTAAAGTTAAATCAGAAATACTATTGCGACTAAACATATGATTTGGAATTGTCTTAAGGTTTAAAGGAAAGTTTATAGTTTCAATAGCGTTATCAGCAAATACATAGTCACCCCATGTAAGAACAGTTTCAGGAAGTGTTATGCTTTTAAAATTACATAATCTAAAAGCACGATTTCCTATATAATATAATTTGTCAGGAAAATTAATTTCCGAAAGATATATGCAACCATTAAAGGCATCATCTCCAATTTTTAAAAGAGTAGATGGAAGTATAACTTTTTTAAAAGAGTATCTTGAGTCTGTTACATATGAATTAAATGCGTTAGGAGCAATTTCTGTTACTCCCTCGGGAATTTCAACAGTCGAAAGTCTGCCGTTATAACCGATAACAACATTGTCGTTTGTAATAAACATACCATTTTCAAATCTCAGTTTATTGCCAAGAGCCAGTGAAAGATGATAAATATCTATGCGGGCTAATGAACTGTAAAGAGTAGAAATGCTTAAGGAATCAAGTGAGTCTGATCCAATTGCAATGTCAGTTACAGAGGTCTGAGAAACAGAGGCCTTAGCAAAATATTTATCTTTTTCTATGGTTGTAACGCTTCCGGGAATCACTAGTTTTGTAAGATTAGTACAGCATGCGTAAGCATCGGAAGACGAATCTGTCTGGGCATAAAGAATAGACTGAAGGTTAAATTCCTGACAACCATCTTCAATAATTAGTTCAGTTCTTTCAGAAGGAACACGAACTATGTTCAAACCATTTTTAGAATAAATTATACCATTTATAGATTTATATGCAGGGTCTTTTTTGTAAACTACAAGATTGTTTGTTTTTACTGTTGAAACTACATCTAACTTAAGAGACGATGAAAACTTAACTGTTTCAATTATAGTATCTCCGCTTATGGAATCGTATGCATCATCCCCCGGGAGTGTCTTAACATTATAATTTCCGGGAACTGATAATTTAGACAATGAATCACAAGAAGAAAATGCACATTGTCCAATAGTGCTAACAGTGTTTGGTACTATAATCTTTTTTATTTTTGTTCCGTAAAAAGCGTAACAATTTATGACTTTCAAAGTGTTTGGAAGCTTAACTTTTTGCAGATTTTTACAATTATAAAATGCGTATTTAGAAACAGATGTAACGCCATTTCTTATAATAACGGTATGTATTTGTCTGTTCTTTTTAAATGTCATTGAGTTAGGCATTTTACCTTTTCCATAAATGGTAATAGTTCCATCATTTATTTTATATTTGACGGAAGCTATCTGAGTGGAAGAGCTACTTTGATTGATTTTTGCTGCCGCATTTACATTTTTTAAAATTGCACTATTTCCAAAAATAAATATAGAACAAAAAAATGTAAGGATTAATAAAGTTACACCAGATTTAAAAGTTTTTGCCATATAAATCCCTCCTCTCACAGCTTTGAACAGCTGGATAAATTTGAAATTTTTCATACAAATAAATATGTATTTTCCGCTCATACTAATTGATTTAATTATACCAAAATATAGTCTGAAATTAAACAAAAGTTATTAAATCTTAAGATATATAAAGATGAAATTATGTTATATATATGTTATGATGTAGTAGTTAAATATTTGCAAAAAAAATGCTAATAAAATGATGTGAATATCAAAAATATGCATAATAAATTGGTAAGCCTATAGTAGTGTTCAATTTAGGAAGATATTCACAGAGGAGGAAGAACAAGTGAGAAAGAGCATAAAGTATATAATGACAATGGCTACAATTTCAGCCATGGCAATGACAATGACAGGATGTTTTGGACCGGAAACAAGTAAAGAATATGTTACTTTGAATGATTATATGATGCTTCATTATACAGATGATGATGGAAATGAGGTTACAGCGACATCTGCAGATGGAAATGAAATGGCAGCAGTTGCCTGTGATAATGAATATGTAAATAAATATGCATTTGAAAAAGATGGCGATACTTATATGGATATAAGTGGCGTGAAAAAATATATTGATGACAGATTTTACTATGACAGTACGGAAAATACAGTTATGTATACTAATGCAACTACAATATATACAAGCCCTGTAGGCAGCAATGAAGTTACAGGCAATACAAAAGAAAATCTTGATTTTACATCATCAGTTATGGATGGTGAGATATGTTATGTAAATTTAAAATATATAAGCAAATACATTGATTTTGATTATAAATATGCAAAAGCAAATGGGGATAAGCCTGCAGTTGTTGTAGTCAATACAAAAAGCCGTGAAGATAAAAATGGCACTGTAAAGAAAAATACTCAGATTAGAACAGATGCAGATTATATGGCTGATATTGTTAGTGACGTAAAGGCTGATACAAAACTCACAATTTTAGATAAAGGTGATGAATGGGATAAAGTTGCTACAGACGATGGAGTTATAGGTTATATTTTAAATAAGAGAGTTAAAGTAGGAAAAACAACAAAAGTTTCATATAAAAATGATTATGATACATATACGCATAATGTCTTAGATAAAAAGATAAGCCTTGCATGGCATCAGGTTATGTATTCATCAAGTAATTCAGGGTTAAGTGACATGATAAAAAACGCTAAAGGTCTTAATGTTATTTCACCAACATGGTTTAGCGTAAGTGATTCAAAGGGAGAAGTGTCATCAATAGGCTCAGCGGATTATGTAAAGAAGGCACATAGTGCTGGACTTGATGTATGGGGACTTGTAAGTGATTTTGAAACAGATGGCAATGGAGATTATTATATAAAAACAGTTGTAAATAATACAAAAGCAAGACAAAAGATGGTTTCTAATATAATGAAATATGCATCATTATATGATTTAGATGGAATTAATGTAGATTTTGAATATATAAATGTTTCTGAGGGAGCCGGATATTTACAGTTCTTGAGAGAATTGTCAATTGAATGCAGAAAGAAAGGTATAGTTTTATCAATAGACAATTATCAGCCGTCTGCATGGACAGAATTTTATGACAGAAATCAGCAGGGAAGATTAGCAGATTATGTTGTTGTAATGAATTATGACGAACATACAACTTCAAGTAATGAGGCAGGATCAGTATCATCATTGACATTTACGGAAGAAGGTTTAAAAAATACAATTGATGAAGTGGGAGATGCTTCAAGAGTAATTAATGGAATGCCATTTTATACAAGAATATGGACGGAAACTCATGAGGACGAATCAGATGGAAATGGAAAATTAATCGAAGATGCTGCAAATGGTAATTATGTTTTGTCAACAAAGGCTGTTTCAATGGATGCGGCAAAAGAAGCGTATACAGAAGCAGGGGCTACACCTAGTTATAATGAAGAAACAGGACAAAATTATGTTGTTTATGAAAAAGGAAACAGTACATACATGATTTGGCTCGAAGATGAGACTTCAGTAAAGGCAAGACTTGAGTTAATGAACAAGTACGAAATTGCCGGGGCAGGATATTGGAAATTAGGATTAGAGTCAGACGATATATGGAATACGATTTCACAATATTTTAAATAATTACTCATAAAAATTGTTTTGGCTTCATATAATTTTAAAGAAGGAGTGAGGCCATGATTAATACAAAACGAGTTTTTTACATTTATTCTTACAAAAGAGGAGTAAAGGGCAGAAATGTAGGATTTGCCAGAATCAGGGGAAGAGATGATAATTATAAGTTGAATGTATCCATTAAAGTTCCGGTAGAATATGGTGCTGAGAATATGGAAATATGCCTGCTTAAAAGAAATCAGGGATTTGTATCCGGATATAAGGTTGGCACAATGACACCATTTAATGAAATATGTAAATTCAATACCGTGATTAGTTCGAAAAAATTGCGGGAAGCTGAATTTGATATAAATGATATTGATGGAATTTATATATTTGGAACAGAGCAGGATGGATATGCTTTTTTTGCAAAAATGGAGGATGAATTGAATGATCATCCAAAAGAATTATTTGATTATCAGATGGACAAATTTAATAGGAATTCACAACTTGTATATGTAAATTAGGAGCATTGCCAATGAATGAAAAATACATGAAAGAGGCAATTAAGCAGGCAAAAAAAGCTGCTTCAATAGGTGAGGTACCGATAGGTTGCGTAATTGTTTATAAAGATAAAATTATAGGTAGAGGCTATAATAGAAGAATGACAGATAAAAATGCTTTGAGTCATGCAGAATTGAATGCAATAAAAAAAGCAAATAAGGTGTTAGACGACTGGAGACTTGATGACTGTGAAATGTATGTAACAACAGAACCGTGTCAAATGTGTGCCGGTGCAATTGTACAGGCAAGGGTAAAAAAAGTTTACATAGGTTGTATGAATCCCAAGGCAGGTTGTGCCGGTTCTATTATGAATTTGTTTAATGTAGATGCTTTCAATCATCAGGTAGAAAGTGAAAATGGAATTCTTGAAGAAGAGTGCAGCATGTTACTTAAGGAGTTTTTTAGAAATCTTAGAAATAAAAAGTAGTTTTATTTAGTATTATTTTACGTTGACAAAGTAAAATAAAATAATGTATACTAAATGTCTGTAATTGAATAAGTTTAAAACTTCCGCGCAGCCGGGGAGATAGCGGTGCCCTGTACCTGCAATCCGCTACAGCAGGGGTGATGCTTTGCGTCGGGTCTATTTTGTAGAGCTGCCCTTTATAAGTGATGTTGACGCTTGGGTCTTGTGCAACGGAAATTTGTGAATCGTGTCAGGTCAGGAATGGAGCAGCACTAAGCAAAACCTTTCGTGTGACGCGAGGGTGCCTGAGCTGAGTTAACTGTAGAGGTAACGTCTATGAGATTTTCACAAAACAAAGCGCGCGGATTAAAATAAAAAGAACTATGACTTTATAAGTTATAGTTCTTTTTTTGCCGAAAAAAAGATTCACATATATAAGGTGGTTTGCTATAATGAAGCAATGTATTTAATATGACGATTAGGTATAAATGCATAATATAAAAGATACTAAAATAGAAATGCAAATGAGTAAAAGTATAATTAAAAAATAAAGCGTGGTAAAAAATGAAAGATATGGTTGGTAATAAATTTATGAAACTAAAAAATGAACTTCATATTGGGAAGAATGACATAATAGCTATGGGGTTAATGCTATTGGCATTATTAATTCTTATGCAGTATAGAACATATAGACCGTTTTTAGATGAATCAGACAATTTTTTAGGAGGAAAAATATTAAGCCGTGGCGGGGTTATATATAAAGATTATATATCCCAACATATGCCGGGGATGTATTACATTGTTGGAATTATTGTAAAGTTAGGCTTTACGGAAATTCAGGAAATACGTACATGCTTTTATTTATTAATATTTTTGTCGTGGATAGTTATGTATTTTAGATACAAAAATATATTTTCATTGTGGATAATTCCAACTTTTGTATTTATGTATTTGTCTATGTTTAGTATTTCTAAAGGACATACATTGTTGGCTGAGCAGATAGAAATTATCGCGTTTATGGTGATTATGTGTGAATTGTTCTTATTTTTTAAAACAAAAAAATTAAAACTAAGTTCAACAATTTTTATTTCAATTAGCACATGGTTAGCAATTGTCTGTGCTATGACTGCGGTATGGACAATATTTTTTATGGCACTTATATTTATCATAATTTATATTGAACAATTAAAAAGTAGTGAAAATAAAAAAAATATAATGAATGAGATTATAAGAACCAGTGTGATAATAGCAATTCCTTTTATAATATGGATGGTTTATTTATTAAAAACTAATTCAGTAGAAGAATGGTTTTACCAGGCATATAAATTTAATCAGGAAGTGTACGGAAAATATGTTAATTTCTCAGGAATATTTAAAACTGTTATTGCTCCGTTTTTTGGATATGGAAGTATGATTTGGAAGGCAATACAACAATTAACAGTATCGCTTTATTCAAGTGTAATAATTTTGGTGTATGTAGTAGTTAATATTCTTTTTTGCATAGAAATGAGTCGAAAAGGGAAAATATATGGAATACTTATGTTTGTTACCATTATAGCAATGGGAAATAGAAGTTTTGGTATATGGTCATCAGATGAAAATATGCATGCAACACCGTATTTGGCAATGACGGGATTTATGTTAGCGTATTTATTATTTGAAGTTTGGAATGTTCGAAAAGTGACAATAATAATGCTAACATTTCTTATGGTTGTACCGATTACATCAGCTCTTAATGAAGTGAGCGAATATAATAACAATATTAAATATGTAGAAACTTCTGATACGGCAAAATATATAAATGCATTAACTAAAAAGAATGAAAAGATATTTTTGGTCGGTTTTAATGAATATAATGATTACAATGCATATAATAGAATGCCGGAAACAAGGTTAGTACATATTCATCCGTGGTTTATGGAAGAGTTCCAACAGGATGTAATTAATGATTTGGAAAAAAATAAAACAAGAGTAATTGTTAACGCTGAGGATATGGATATATGGGGATATAAATATGTAGATTATGCCGCATCTTTGAGAAATTACATATTACAGAATTATACTCAGATTGGAAAAAGTGAAGCAAATGTATGGGTGCGAAATGATTATTACGAAAAGGCTTTTGAAAAACTGAATTATGACAATAATATGATAGTGCCAAATAATGAAGAATTAAAAGGTATTACATCAATAAATGGAAAGAGAGTGTCGGAATGTTTTGTACCTAAGGTGAAAAAATTGGTTAAAATTTCAACATATATAACAATAAACGGGGATATAAGAGATGGATATTATATGGTGGATTTATATTCTCAAAAGGATAAAAAATGTATTTATAGTAGTGTAGTTCCGATTAGCGGAATAGTTGATGGATGGCAAATGTTTGAATTAGATGATGTTAAAGTGACTCCGGGGAATAAATATGAAGTAAGAATTTCAGTAGCAGGCGTGTCTGAAACATGTAATGTTAATATAGGAGTTATAAAAAATAATGCATCATTAAAAACAAAAATTAACAACAAATTGATTAATCAGGATTTAGCCTTAAGAGTTTATGGAAAATAGAATGAAAAATAGTCCCAAATATTGGATATATTCTAATATTTGGGATTTATTTTTGTTCCAAAATATTATATAATGAATCCAAAGGTATGCCCATTTATAGGAATGAAAACATTTTTATAAATACTAAGCATATTTTTTAGATTTAAAATAGACACAGGAAGGAGCGGGCTAATGTCATATACAGCTTTATATAGAAAGTTTAGACCGGCAACGTTTGACGAAGTAAAGGGACAAGATCATATTGTTAAAACTTTACAGAACCAGATTGAAGCTAATAGAATAGGCCATGCATATCTTTTTTGTGGAACACGAGGAACAGGTAAGACAAGTATTGCAAAGATATTTGCGAAAGCAGTTAATTGTGAACATCCGGTAAATGGAAGCCCATGTAATGAATGTGCATCATGCAAAGCTATTGCAGCAGGAAGTTCAATGAATGTAGTTGAAATCGATGCGGCTTCTAATAATGGTGTTGATAATATCAGACAAATTAGAGAAGAAATTCAGTACTCACCAGCGGATGGAAAATATAAGGTTTATATTATTGATGAAGTACATATGCTGTCTATAGGAGCGTTTAATGCGTTATTAAAGACATTAGAAGAACCACCGGCATATGTTATTTTTGTGCTTGCAACTACCGAACCACATAAGATTCCTATAACAATTCTTTCAAGATGTCAGCGATATGATTTTAAGAGAATCACTATAGATACGATAGCAGACAGACTTTCAGAATTGATGGAGAAGGAACAGGTTACAGTTGAAGATAAGGCAATCAGATATGTTGCAAAGGCAGCAGATGGTTCTATGAGAGATGCGTTAAGTCTTTTGGATCAGTGTATTGCTTTTTATTTAGGACAAACACTTACCTATGATAATGTACTTGAAGTGTTAGGTGCTGTAGACACAGAAGTGTTCAGCAAACTTATTAGAGGCATTATAAATGGAGATGTTGTTGGTAGTCTGCATATATTGGATGATATGATAATGCAGGGAAGAGAACTTGGACAGTTTGTAAATGATTTTATCTGGTATATGAGAAATTTATTATTAGTTCAGACATCAGATAATGTTGAGGATGTAATTGACGCATCCGCAGACAGAATCCAGGCATTAAAAGAAGAAGCACAGATGGTTGAGACCGAAGTTCTTATGAGATACATAAGAGTTTTTTCGGATTTGTCAAATCAGATAAAATATTCTTCACAGAAAAGAGTTTTAATAGAAATAGCTCTTATAAAGCTTAATAAACCGGCAATGGATACGGATGTAAGTTCCTTATTAAACAGAATGGCTTTAATTGAAAATAAATTAGAAAATGGTGTTGTTGCAGTAAGCCCTACAACAACGCAAAGTGCCACACCGGAGAGGCAGTCACAACCTAAAAAGAAATTTGATAAGGCGATACCAAAGGATGTGCAGGAAGTTGCTGATAATTGGGGAATGGTACAAAAACATTTGCCAACACACTTTAGAGCATATTTTAAAGACGCAAGATTTAGTGTGAAAGGTGACAACATATTACTTGTTGTATTTAAACATGGTGCAGTAGGTTATAATCAGTGTAATAAGCCGGAAGTCATAGAAATGCTAAATACAATTATTAGCGAACAGATAAAGAAAGAAGTTACAGTTGAAGTACAAATGCTTGAAGATAATCAGAATTTTGCAGATGTATATCAGGAAGTAATCTCAAGAATAAACATGGATATTGAAGAGGAGGATTTTTAACATGGCAAGACGTGGAGGATTTCCAGGTGGCGGAATGCCACAGAATATGAACAATTTAATGAAGCAGGCTCAGAAGATGCAGAAGCAGATGGAAGAAGCTCAGGCAAATCTTGAAAGCCAGGAATTTACAACTACAGCCGGAGGCGGTGCAGTTGAAGTGACAATTACAGGTAAGAAAGAAATTACAAAAGTAAAAATTGATGAAGAAGTTGTAGACCCTGATGACATTGAAATGTTAGAAGATTTAATTATGGCTGCAGTAAATGAGGCAATCAGAACTGTAGAAGAAAATACAACACAGCAGATGTCTAAAATAACAGGCGGTCTTGGCGGATTATTTTAAGGAGTAGACATTGGATTATTACAGTGGATATATATCAAAGTTGATTGAGGAACTTTCCATACTTCCGGGAATTGGCGCTAAGACAGCGTCAAGACTTGCATTTTATATATTAGATATGCCACAGGAACAGGTGGAAGAGTTATCCCAATCAATTATTGATGCTAAGAAAAATGTAAAATATTGTAAAAAGTGTTTTACTTTGACAGATCAGGACATTTGTCCTATTTGCGCAAGTAAAGACAGAGACCATAAAACAATTATGGTTGTAGAAAACACAAAAGATATGGCAGCCTATGAAAAAGTAGGAGAATATAAAGGGGTATACCATGTATTACATGGTGCCATAAATCCTTTAATGGGAATTGGACAGAATGATATAAAACTTAAAGAATTATTTGAAAGATTAAAAGATGATGTAGATGAAGTTATAATTGCTACAAATTCCAGCGTTGAAGGTGAAGCAACGGCGATGTACATAAGCAAAGTCGTTAAACCTTTAGGGATAAAGATAAGTCGAATCGCCAGTGGAGTACCGGTAGGTGGAGATTTAGAATGTATTGATAACGTTACGTTACTGAGAGCGTTACAGGGAAGAGTGCAGATTTAGATTAAGTCATAATTCGCAACGGCGGATGAATGAAAGGTGTTTATCAAAATGGATAGAAATGAGTATAACTTTAAAATAGAAGAAATGAGAGTCGCTGTTCGTAATAAAGATTACGAAAGAGCAGTGCAAATCGCAGACTCTCTTGATTATAGAAGAGAAAAAGCAAATGACATTTTATCCCTAATAGCAGATGCATATGAAATGGCAAAGCAGTATGATAAGGCAAAGCAGGCTTTGATTATTGCTTATGAAAATACAAATACAGGAAGACATTTGGCTTATAGGTTGTGTTTGTTGTCAGCAAAATTACAGCAGTTTGATGAAGCAGAAGAGTTTTATCAGGACTTTGTTGAACTTGCACCTAGGGACAATGATAAATATATATTGCAGTATGAAATGCAGAAAGCAAAGAAGGCTCCAATTGGAAAACTAATAGAAATCCTTGAAAAGTATATTCAGGAAGATATGGAGGAAAAATGGGCTTATGAATTAGCTAAGTTATATCATGAAGCAGGAGATGAAGAAAGCTGCGTTGATATGTGCGATGAAATAAGCTTATGGTTTGCTGAAGGAAAGTATGTAAATAAGGCAATGGAGTTAAAGAAACTTTACAGACCTCTTACAAAGCTTCAGCAGGAGAGATATGACAATTATAGATTAGGCAGAAAGCCTTTACAAAAGATAGAAAAAGATGATAGAAAAGAAAACAAACAGGCAGGAGACATAGAAGATAACTTATCAATAGATAATGCCATCTCTGAAGATAAAGAGGAAGAATCAGTGTCGGTAAAGATAGCTGATGAGGTTATTGACGAGAGACCAAGTATTCCATTTATGATAAGAAAGGATAATTTTAAAGAAAGTATCAGAAAGCTTAAACATCCTGTTATAGAAAGTATTCACAAGTCAAATGACGAAAAGAAAGCCGAAGGTGAATCGGAACAAAAAGAACCGTTTGCACAGCAGAACAATCCTGATGTACAGGAGATATTTGTAAAGCAAAATGATCCTGAAATGCATGAGATTACTTTTGAAGATGAATTTGAAAAAGACGAATTGGAGTTAGAATCAGAAGAAAATTCAGAATCAGAAGAGAATCCAGAAGTGAACAAAAATTTGGAATCAGAAGAAAACTTGGAATCAAAAGAAAATGAGTTTATAGTCGATGAAGCTAATATTGAAGAAAGTTCTAAAGAAAAGTCAGATTATTCAGCTAAAGAAGCGACAGATGAAAGCGATGGCAAGTTGGATGTTGAAAAAATAGCTGTTGAAAACGATTCTACAGAAAACAATGTCGATAAAGAAGCGAAAACTATTTTTGATGGTAAAGAGAATGTTGATGCTATACAAGAAAATGATTCTGATGAAAAAAGTCTTAGTGAAGAAGATAATGCTTCAAATAACGAAAGCATAACTGATGATGAAGAAGATCAGATAGTTAAAAAGCAGAATACAGGACAATTATCAATAGAAGAAGTTTTACATAAACTTCAGGATAGGGGAATTCTTAAGGCGGACACAGTTGAAAAGGCAGTTAAGGCCTTAGATGAGGCAGAAAATATTGTCGAAAAAACAGAAGAAGATTTTGAAAAAATAAATCCTGACTATAAGAGAATTCAGTCGATACATGAAGGTCTTGGTATAGATGAAGAAGGACATGAACAGGAAATTGAAGATACTGAGACATATAACTATGATAATGAGCAATATTTTGATGAAATTGAGATAAGTAATCAGGGAAAAGAGATACAGCATGCCGGTGTATCAGAATTTGAAAATCCTACTCATGATAAGGAACTTGGTGCAGACCACGAAAAAGAATTAGATATGGTTCAACGTGGACTTGAATCATTTGCAGCAGAAGCGGCAGCAGATGTATTTGTTCCTGATGTTGATACCGATGTTATAGAAGAGGAAATTAAATTCCAGACAGGTGAAATTTCATTTGGAACAATGGATTTAAATGAAATAGTAAACCAGTCTGCTGCTCCTGAAAGACATAATGAAAAAAGAATTAATGTAAGTTCAAATGATATTTCAGATACGGTTCAATTAGAAAAGCATACATCTTCAATTCCAAATATGGATAATGAGATGACAGAAATAACATTGGATCCGATTGATTTTGAAAAAACAGATAATATTGAAAAATCACCTGAAACAAATGAAATTCCAAATTTTGATATTGAAGCTTTGGAAGATACAGAAACTGAAGGTGAAACAAAAGCAACACCGAATACCGATATGGATACTTTAGGTAATGAAGAAGTCGCAGGTGAAACAAAAGCAATACCAAATATCGAAGAGGAATTGGAAAAGGCAGCTGAGTCAGAACAGACAAATGTACCAACATTGGATTTGGAATTCGATATGCCTGAGATAATTAGTGGTACAGATGATTCAGTATTAGGGAATCAGTTGCCGGAAGAGGATTTGGTAAATTACGACATAGAGGAAACTATTCAATATGAAAAGGAAGAACTTGAAGAATTAAATAATATTATAGATTCCGAAAGAATGATGAATATTGAAGGTGAGCCTGAGGAATTGCCAGAATATGAAGAGCCTGAGGTTGTTACAGAAAAGTTACCTAAAAAGCGTTTAAGTGAATTATCAGCAGATTTAGAGGAAATATTTAACAATGATATTATTGATTTCAGAGATATGCCTGCTGAAGAACTTGAAAGAGAACGAAGAGAGTCAATTTTAATTTCAGACATTGATAAAACAATGGAATTAGAAAGACCTAAGAGTATCAGTGATTTGGTAAAAGAGGCGGAGGAAAATATAATTTCTGAAGAGCCTGAATTGCTGGATGAACCTTTAGAAGAAACAGTTGGCGAGTCGGAAAGTGATACAATTGATGAAGACGCAGTTGAATCAACAGAGCCGGGAATGGAATCGCTAGGAAAAACGGAAAACAAACCTGTTGATGAATTAGAAAACGAATCAACAGAGGAGTTTGAAATAAATAGTACTGATGAATCCGAAAACGAATCTGCGGAAACAATAGAAGATTATGAAACAATTGATGACGTGGAAGAAGTTGAAGATTCAGAAGATGAACCTATAGAAGATATAGAGGAGTCGGAAGATGAATCGGCAGAGGATTTTGAAGAGCCAAAAGAAGATTTAGTTGAGGAAGAATTACAAGAAGATTCATCAGAAAATTTAACTAAAGACGAGCCGGAAGAAACAAAAAAATCAGAGATGGAAAATGTTGAAATGCCTGAAGTATCAGCTAAAATGGATAAGATTGCGCAGGAAATTGAAAGCATGCCGGAGATAAGCATACCGGGACTTGATATACCTAAGATAGAAATTCCAAATCTCGATTTACCTGATTTGAGCGATGAGGATGCATTAGAGTTAAGCGATTTGACGGATGTTGCGGATTCTAAAGAAGATTCAGAAGCAAAAGAAGATTCAGAATCAGTTGATGGGCTGGATGATAATGATGAAGTAGAAGATAGTAAATTAAAAGGATCATTAGATAAATCAGAAGATTATGTTGAATCAGAGCCAGAAGAAGTTGAACCTGCAGAGCAGGAATCAGAGTCAACAGAAGAGGTTGAACCTGCAGAGCAGGAATCAGATGCAGTAGAAGAAGGTAAAGATTCAGAACAGGAAACAGAACAGAAATCAGCAGAGAAAGAATCTGAAACAAAAGAAGAAAAAGATAATTCAGGAACAAAAATTGTAACAGATGAAGATATGAAGGTGTTTGCAAATTATACAAACATTGAAGGATTGGACGATACAATAAAATACACAATTGAAAAATTAGTCAAAGAATTTGTGCCTGATGGAAATTCTTCAAATGGAAACATAGCAATCAGTGGTGATGAAAAAAGTGGAAAAACTACATTGGCTATTGATATAATCAAGATGGTTAATGCAAAGAGAGGCAGAGCCGGAAGAAGAATTGCTAAAGTAAATGCGGAGGTATTAAACCGAAGAGGATTTACAGCTGCATTAAACAAACTTATGGGAAGCGATTTAATTGTAGAAAAAGCTACAGATTTGAATAGTGAGCAAATAGATGAGATAATTAAGTCTGCTAAACTTTATACAAATGACATGTTGATAGTTCTCGAAGGAGAAACTGATGCAATGGCAGATATGTTTGATGAGAATGAAGAGTTAAAACAGATTTTTGATTATCCTATTCTTATTAAGACTTATAATGTAAAAGAATGGGTAGCTTATGGTGTTCAATATGCTAAAGATAACGGCTTTAATATCAACGAGATGGGAATGCTTGCATTATTTAAAGCTATAGATGACTGGTATGGAACAAAGAAAGAAATCAGTCAGAAGGATGTTGAACAAATATTAGATGCAGCCATAAAAAGGGCAAAACATAAATTAGGCAGAAAAATCGTTGGTATTTTTAAAACAAAAGATAAAGACGATTTGCAGATATTAAAAGAAGCAGATTTTAATATTAAATAAAAGAAAGGAATTAAAATGGAAAATTTACAGCTTGAAAAAATAGCAAATGAAGTGCGTAAAGGTGTTATTAAAGGCGTACACAGCGCAAAATCAGGACATCCGGGTGGATCATTATCAGTAGCCGACATGTTAACATTTTTGTATTTCGAAGAAATGAATGTTGACCCTAAAAATCCTAAGATGGAAGACAGAGACAGATTAGTTTTATCAAAAGGTCACGTTGCACCTGCTTTATATGCAGTGTTAGCAGAAAAAGGATTCTTCCCTAAGGAAGATTTAACAACTTTAAGACATATCGGTTCTTATTTACAGGGACATCCCGATATGAAGCATACACCGGGTGTTGATATGTCAGCAGGTTCATTAGGACAGGGTGTTTCTGCAGCAGTAGGAATGGCTTTAGGCGCAAAGATTGATAACAAAGATTACAGAGTATTTGCAGTTACAGGTGATGGCGAAATTCAGGAAGGACAGATTTGGGAAGCAGCTATGTTTGCAGGAGCAAAGAAGTTAGATAACCTTACTGTTATTGTCGATAATAATAACCTTCAGATTGATGGAACAATTGAAGATGTATGTTCACCATACCCAATTGATAAGAAATTTGAAGCATTTAATTTCCATGTAATTAATATAGATGCTCATAATTTTGATGAAATTAGAGCAGCTTTAAAGGAAGCAAGAGAAACAAAAGGAATGCCTACAGCAATTATTATGAAGAGTATTAAAGGAAAAGGTGTTTCATTTATGGAAAACCAGGCTTCATGGCATGGTGCAGCTCCAAATGATGAGCAGTTTGAACAGGCAATGGAAGAATTAGAGAAAGCAGGTGAAGCATTATGTCAGAAGTAAAGAAGATAGCAACAAGAGAAAGCTATGGTAATGCACTTGTAGAATTAGCTAAAGAGCATGATAACGTAGTAGTATTAGACGCTGATTTAGCAGCAGCTACAAAGACAGGCATTTTCAAAAAAGCAAACCCTGACAAATTCTTTGACTGTGGTATTGCAGAAGCAAATATGATGGGGATTGCAGCAGGACTTTCAACAACAGGTAAAGTTCCTTTTGCAAGTACATTTGCTATGTTTGCAGCAGGAAGGGCTTACGAACAGATTAGAAATGAAATTGGATATCCACATCTTAATGTAAAAATAGGAGCTACACATGCAGGTATTTCTGTAGGTGAAGATGGAGCTACACATCAGTGTAATGAAGATATTGCTTTAATGAGAACAATCCCTGGAATGACAGTTATTAATCCATGTGATGATGTAGAAGCAAGAGCGGCAGTAAAGGCAGCATATGAAATTGACGGACCTGTTTATTTAAGATTTGGACGTTTGGCTGCACCTGTATTAAATAAAGAAGATTACAAGTTTGAAGTAGGCAAGGGTGTAACAATGCGTGAAGGTAAGGACCTTACAATTGTTGCAACAGGACTTATGGTATCTTCAGCTTTGGAAGCAGCAGAAAAATTGTCACATGATGGAATTGAAGCTACAGTAATTAATATTCATACAATTAAGCCATTAGATGAAGAGTTAATTGTAGAATCAGCAAAGGCTACAGGTAAAGTAGTAACTGTTGAAGAACATTCAGTTATTGGTGGACTTGGAAGTGCAGTTTGTGACTGCTTAAGTGCAAAATGTCCTACACCTGTTACAAAAATTGGTGTTCAGGATGTTTATGGACATTCAGGACCGGCTGTTGAGTTGTTAAAAGAATTTGGTTTAGATGGCGAAGGCGTATATAAATCAATTAAAGAAATAATGTAAAAGATGCAATTGACATTAAATTTTTTAAGGAATATATGAATAAAATAAACGTCAAATTAAAATAATTAAATGTCAATTTAAAATACAAAAGGATTTGTATTATAAAATAAGCAAAATAGATTTTTAGTTGAAATTTAAAAAATCATTTGCTAGAATACAGTGCATGATAAGAAATGCAAGGGCGCAGACGTAAGAAGTCAGTGCCCTTGTATTTTTTTTGTATTAGTAATTATACAGTAATTAATATTTACCGGATGATTACAAATGAGAAGAAAAAATTCTCAAAACTTGGAAAGTGTTTCCCCTTTAAAAATGCTTTCTTAAGTAAAATCTTTAGGACAATGAAAAAAGAATGGAGGAATTAGTTATGGACGCAAATGAAATTTTGGAGGCAGCTACAAGTAGTAGTTTTGCAATTTGGTTCTTAATTGGTGCAAGTTTAGTATTCTTTATGCAGGCCGGTTTCGCAATGGTTGAAACAGGATTTACCAGAGCAAAGAATGCAGGTAACATTATCATGAAGAACCTGATGGATTTTTGTATCGGTACTATAATGTACATTGTTTTAGGTTTTGGACTTATGATGTCAGAAGATTATGTAATGGGAATCATTGGTATTCCAAATCTTGACATCTTCACAAATTACAGCAACTTCAATTGGTCACAGTTCGTATTCCAGTTAGTATTCTGTGCAACAGCAGCAACAATTGTTTCAGGAGCTATGGCTGAAAGAACAAAATTCAGTGCTTATTGTGTTTACTCAGCAGCAATCAGTTTGATTGTATATCCTATTGAAGCAGGTTGGGTTTGGAACTACGGCGGAAACGGATGGTTACAGAAATTACATTTCGTAGATTTCGCAGGTTCAGCAGTAATCCACTCAGTAGGTGGTATGGCAGCTTTAGTCGGAGCAATTATTCTTGGAGCCAGAATTGGTAAATACACAAAGAAAGCAGATGGAACAATTATTTCAAATGCTATCGGTGGACATTCAATAACACTTGGAGCTCTTGGATGTTTCATCCTTTGGTTTGGATGGTATGGATTTAACGGTGCAGCTGCAACAAACACAGACAGTCTTGCATCAATCTTTATGAATACAACAATCGCTCCTGCAACAGCAACAGTTGTATGTATGATATTTACTTGGATTAAAGATGGAAAACCTGATGTAGGTATGTGCTTAAATGCATCACTTGCAGGTTTGGTAGCAATTACAGCAGGTTGTGCTTCAGTTGATACAATTGGTGCTTTAGTAATTGGTGCAGTTGCAGGTATTTTAGTAGATGTAGTAGTAGAAGTACTTGATAAGAAGTTACACATTGATGACCCTGTTGGGGCAGTTGGTGTTCACTGGGCAAACGGTGTTTGGGGAACAATTGCAGTAGGCTTATTTGCAACAGGTAAAGGCGACACAGTTCAGGCATTTGCAGATGGTTCTTATTACGCAGGTTTATTCTACGGTGGTGGAGCAAAATTATTAGGAATTCAGATTTTAGGTATTGTTGCTATTGATGTATACGCAGCAATCATGATGACAATTGTATTCCAGCTTATTAAACATACAATTGGAATTAGAACAACAGCAGAAGAAGAAATTATTGGTATGGATATATCAGAACATGGTCTTGCATCAGCATATGCAGACTTCCTTCCTACAACACCTTCATACATGGGTGAAAGCGTAGGAGCAGTAGATGTAGCAAATCTTGAACCTGCTACATTATCAATTGGTGAAGCAAAACCAACTGGAAAATATACAAAGATTACAGTTATTTGTAATGAAGATAAATTTGGAACCCTTAAAGACACAATGGCAGCTATCGGTGTAACAGGTATGACAGTTATCCAGGCAATGGGCTGTGGTGTTGAACAGGGGAAGAGTGGTGTTTACAGAGGTGTTAAGATGAGCATGAACCTTCTTCCAAAGGTTAAAGTTGAAATCGTTGTATCAACAGTTGATCCTAACCTTGTAGTAGCAGCAGCTAGAAAAGCTCTTTATACAGGCGGTGTTGGCGATGGTAAGATTTTCGTAACAGATGTAGAAGATGTAATGAGAGTCAGAACAGGTGACACAGGTATTGCAGCACTTTCAAATGAGTAAATACTCAACAATATAATGGATATTTAGGAACTCTGTTCTTAAAATATATTTTACTTAATCTCATTAAAGGGGCCGGTGGTTATCCATCGGCTCCTAAATTTGTTTGCAAATAACGTTCACAGACTGGTATTTACCACTTACTGTTAATAAAATACCACTTACATAAAATCTATTTACATCCACATAATTTGCAAATATAATCATCACATAAGGAGTCAGATATGAAAGTAATCGTAAATGTGGATGAAAACTGCATAGAGGAACAGGTAATAATAAATTGCCACGAACTGAATGAGAATATAATTAATATTCAGAAAACTATCTCAGCGATGGAAAACCAGAGTCTTAAAATTGAGCTTAAACAGGGTGAAAAAGAATTTTATATAGATGTTGGTGAAATTCTTTTTTTTGAAACTGATAACAATCAGGTTATGGCTCATACAGCAAATGAGATATTTTTAACAGGCAGTAAATTATACGAATTGGAGAAAATATTACCATGGTACTTTAGCAGAATATCAAAGTCAGCAATTTTAAATGTAAAGAAAGTGTATGCGATTACAAGAAATCTGACAGCGTCAAGTTTAATTGAATTTGAAGGAACGCCTAAACATGTATATGTTTCAAGGGCATATTACAAGCCGTTAAAAGAAAAATTAGAAGAAATGAGGAATATGTGATGAAAAAAAACAATATTTACTGGGGAATGATATTTATAATAATGGCTGCATTAATTGTAGTTAATGGTCTGGGTCTGATTGAAGGCGTGGGTGTCTGGAGTATAATTTTTACAGTACTTTTTGGTGCTGCATTATTAGATGGAATTGTAAGATTACAGGCAACAACAATATTATTCTCGCTTGCTTTTTTAGCAATTGTCTGGTCAGAGCAACTTCACATTGAAAGTATAACTCCATGGCCGATTCTGTTTGCAGCATTGTTAGGAAGTATTGGAATAAGCATGATATTTGGAAAGAAAAATAAAAAATGGAAAAAAGATTACTCAGGTGGAAATCATTATTACAGCAATAATAGTAGTAATGAAGGAAAATATTTTGATGAAAATGTTAATGTAGAGCAGGATAGCGGAGAAGTAGTAATATGCGAATCAAAATTTGCAGGAACAGTTAAATACATTACTTCAGATAATTTGAGAAAAGTATATGTAAAAAATGAATTCTCAGGTATGTCAATTTATTTAGATAAGGCAAAAGTGCCAAGTAAGAGACTTGAAATAGAAATAAAGAATTCATTTGGAGGAGTGGAAATTTATATTCCGGCTAACTGGATTGTAGAAAATGAGTTAAATTGTTCATTTGGCGGCTACGACGAAGAAGGTACAAAAGCACCAACAGATGCTGAAAGCGTGACAGTTGTTATTAAGGGATCAGCAAATTTGTCTGGCGTTACAATAAAATACATTTAAATATAGAAGTAGTAGCAAAAGAGGTATGAGAAAAATAAACCTATAATAAAATTTAGTATAGAATTAAAAAGCAATCAATTACAATAAAAGAATAAGTATAAGAAAAAAGACTGAACAGTATGCATGCACTGTTTGGTCTTTTTTGATTAGAGCATATGCTACAATGCAGAAAATACTTTTGTCTTGTGAATAAATTTTGTTAAAGTTTATACACATAGACCATAGGAGGGAAAAAGTAAATTATCAGAATTTGTGTATTATAAATTTTATCATTGACAAAGAAAAGAATAAGTATTAAAGTAATATCAAAATAATATCATTTTAATACTTGGGAGGATAAAGTTATGGATGAAAATGTAAAGTTAAGTAATGTAAAGGAAAGGGAAATTACTAAGAAAAATGGATTCGCAATGTTATTTGTTGATATACTTGGATATGTAGCAACAGTTGTGACGTTTGTACTAGGATTAGTTTTTGCAATAAACTATGAAGATGTTAATGACGTGATATTTGGATTAGGAATCGGTTTATTTGTTGTTAGTTTAGCGTTATTAATTGTATCTATTGTTCTGTCATGCGGACTAAAATCAGTTAATCCTAATGAAGCAATGGTATTTACTCTTTTTGGTGAATATTATGGCACAATTAAAAGTGCAGGATTTTATTTTATAAATCCATTTTGTAGTGCAGTAGTTCCTAACGAAGAAACAACAGGAAATATCTTTGAAATTTCTTCTGATGCTAATGGTAACAGCTCAGCAAAAGTTGCCGGAGTTACAAAAAAGAAAATATCAACTAAGGTTATAACATTAAATAATGAGAAACAGAAAGTGAATGATGCTTTAGGAAATCCGATAATTATCGGAGCGGTGGTTATTTGCAAGATAATTGACCCTACAAAAGCAGTTTTAAATGTTGATAATTATATGAAATTTTTATCAACTCAGTGTGATTCTGTAATAAGAAATATTTCAAGATTGTATCCTTATGATATAATATCAGATGAAAATGAGGATGATAACGAAAAGACTCTACGTGGAAGCAGCCAGGAAATTGCAGATAGTATGGAAGTAGAGTTACAGAAAAAGGTTGAAGATGCCGGAATAGAAATTATGGAAGTTAGAATAACTCATTTGTCATATGCAGAAGAAATAGCTGCAGCAATGCTTCAGAGACAACAGGCAACGGCAATTATTGCAGCAAGACAGAAAATTGTTGAAGGCGCAGTAAGTATGGTTAAAATGGCAATTGACCAACTTGGAGAAGAAGAAATTGTGGTGCTTGATGAAGAAAGAAAAGCTGCTATGGTAAGCAATCTTTTAGTTGTGTTATGTGGAAATAAAGAAGCACAACCAATTGTGAACAGCGGAAGTATTTATTAATAAAAATAGAAAATAATAAATTAAAAATTAATTCAACAGATAATAATGTTAAAATAAGTCAAACAATTGAGCTAAAATAAATTAAAAAAGTTATGACTATTTGAAACTATATATATTGAAAAACAGTGAAAGGAGCCGGTATGGATAAGGAAGAACAACTTAATAAAAAAGAACTTGAGCTCCAAAAACGTTTAGAAAATATTTCTAATATGGAAAAAGAAATATTAACAAAAGAAAAAAAACTAAAAGAAAAAGAAAAGGCAAAGAAACAGGTGTTGTTAAGACTGTCCCCTTCATTATGGGAAGAGATTGCAGCATGGGCAGAAGATGATTTCCGCTCAATAAATGGCCAGATTGAATATCTTTTAGCGGAGTGCGTAAAAAAGAGAAAAGGAAAATAGTGTAAAAAACAACGGATGATTTTAATATTTCTTAAAATCATCCGTTGTTTTTTTCTATTTTAAAATCATATTTTTTGCATTCCAAAATACTATTTTTTATTTATCTTCCATTCTAATGGGTCACCTAAATCTGTTTCAGAAGATACAAATTCTTCGTCAGTATTATTAATTAATGGAGAAGATGTTCCAAAGTCATTTGATACAGAGTTATTTAATATAGAAGATTCAAAATCATTTAAGCCCAATTCATTTAAATCAGAATTATTAGCTTCTGTAGCGTTTAATTCAGAAGACGCTTTATTGATAGCTTCTGCATCCTGGGAATCACCGGCATTTAAAACATTAAGAGAAGTTTTTACAATTGTTTCAACTTCATCTTCAGTTATACCCATTTTCTTAGCCAACTCTTCAAAAGTTGGAGCACGACCAAGTAATTCAGTAAGGTCTCTGGAAATTTCATCTAATTCATTCATACGGTTAGCCAGATGTTCGCCAACACGGTCTTCGTTAATTTGGTCATTGATGACAAGATTTAATGTATTTCTGATGGCATCATCAACATAAGCTGCAAATTCGTCAGAAGAACCATTAAATTCAGAAAGAGCTATCATTAATCCAATATTTGCTTCCTGAATTAAATCACCATAAGTTACACCCTGTCCACGAAATTCATTTGCAATGCCAGCTACTTTTGAAAGTTGAGATTCAACAATTTTATTAGTAACAGAAAGGTCTCCGTTTGCAAGCAAATCAAGTAAGTTAGCAAGCTCGGCTTCTGATATTTCATCAATAGCTTCTAAATCCTTTTTATACATTTCAATAAAAGCAAGTTCAGCTTCAGTTTCTACAACTTTACTTTCAGCTGCTTTTACAGCCTCTAATTCCTTAGTCTCTTCTTCCTTAGGATCAATAGTCACTTCTTCAGAAACAATATAATCCATTCCATCAATTTTTATTTTACTTTCCTGTAAGTACTTATATATAAATTCGTATTGCTTTTCATCTTCTATTATGTCATTGAAAAAAGTATGAATGTCTTCAGTAGACACATGGTTTGCATTAGCTGCCGCAAATTCTATTAAAGAAGACAAAGCATCATTAAAAAGTAATTTTTTGTCCATGAATTCTCCAATCCGCTTTTTGTAAAGTAAAAGCAATTTTGATACATAAATGATACATAAAAGCCTTGCAAAAATCAAGGATAATAGGTAACATTATTTTGAAACGGGAAGGTGGATTGAAATGATTAAAAAAATAATAAATTCCAATATAGTAAGACTGATAGGAGCACTTTTATTTTTGACAGTATGTGCAGTAATAGGCGCAGGATTGTCATATGTAAATTATGAATCTAATCCTACTGATGAGGCAGTTGCATATTTCAAAGCATTTTTAGCTCAGGATTATGATACAATATATGGTCTTGTAAATCAGCCAAAGAATACATATATAAATAAAACTGCATACACAGACAGAGTGAAAAAGATAAGAGAATCTATTGTAATTGATTCATATGAAATTTCTGAGCCATATAAAGAAAATGGCAAAAAGACAGTAGATATTATATGTAATAATGAAACAACAGAAACTAACCAGACAATAAAATTGGTATTTGATGAAGTAAAACATGGAATGCAGATTATTCCTGATTATAAAGTAGATATATCAAAAATGCTTGTAAAAAACGTAAATTTTGTTGTGCCGACAGGAGATGCTTTATATATAAATGGAGAAGTCGTAACAAAAGATATGGCTAAGGTCACGACAGACGCGAATACAAATACAGATACATATCATTTTGATAAAATACTTTACGGAGCATATGACGCAAATGCGATAAACAGATATAGCCAGATAGATTTAAAACCTGAAATTATTCAGGAAGGAACTACAATTAATTTCGACGCTACAGCATATCATGCAAATTTAGAATTTGAAGAAAAAATAAAGGCAAATGCAGACAATATGATTACTCAGTTTTATGTTAATGCAAGGGAGAAAAAAGGCAATAATAAAGAGTTAAAAGCATATTTTGCAAATGATAAAAAACTTCAGAAAAAGGTTGATAAATATTTAAAAGAAACAGAAGAAGTATTATATTGGCCGGAAACAAAGAACATTGATAAATATTCAGTAGTTTCATTTGAACCGGGAGAAATGAAACATCAGAGTGTGTATAATAATGACAATACATTTACTGTTACATATGATTTTGTGTATACATATGTGTCCTCTACAGATACAGCAATTTATACGAGTTATGTTTACAGTATAGGCGGGTCGTGCAAAACAAAAATGACTTTAACCTATACATTAAATGAAGATCAAACATTAACCCTTACGGATATAAAAGTTAAAAATAAAAACCAAAAAGAAAAGGGAGAAGATTAATGTCAAAAGAAATTTGGAAACCGGGGAATATGATATTTCCTTTGCCTGCAGTTTTGGTAACGGTAAGTGATAACGAAGGTAATGACAATGTACTGACAGTTGCATGGACAGGCACAATATGTACAAATCCGGCGATGGCTTATGTATCAATACGACCATCGCGACATTCGTATAAGATGATAAAAGAAACAGGAGAATTTGTAATAAATCTGACTACAAAAGATTTGGCGTATGCAACAGATTATTGTGGAGTTAAATCAGGAAGAGATGTTGATAAATTTAAAGAAGCACATTTGACAAAAGAAAAGGCACAGTATGTAAAGGCTCCATTAATAAAAGAAAGTCCGGTGAACATTGAGTGCAAAGTTGTTGATGTAAAAGAATGTGGTTCTCATGACATGTTTATTGCAAATGTATTAGCAGTACACGCAGACAAAGAATATATGGATAAGGATGGAAGATTCCAATTAGAAAAAGCAAATCCAATAGTATATTCTCATGGACATTATTATAGTTTAGGTCAAAATCTTGGAAGATTTGGTTATAGCGTAATGAAGAAAAAGAGAAAAAAATCTGCAAATAAAAAGAAAAGATTAGAAAATAAGAGATAAAAAGTCGAAAAATGCAAAAGCATAGATATTTAGGAAAAGCTACTAGGAAAAAGGCAGGTGGCAGTGTATGGAACAAATTATATTTCATATTGATGTAAATTCAGCATTTTTAAGTTGGACTGCAGTAAAACTGCTAAAGGAAGGCAATGATGTAGATGTAAGAACAATTCCGGCTATCATAGGTGGTGACAGAGAAAAACGTCATGGAATAGTCCTTGCAAAATCAATATCAGCTCAGAAATATGGAATAAAAACAGGTGAGCCGGTGGCTGATGCATTAAAAAAATGCCCTGATATTATGATAATACCACCTGAACATGAGTATTACCGTGAGCAGAGTAGAAAATTTATTTCCATATTAAAAGAATATACTTCGGACATTGAACAGGTCAGTGTTGATGAATGTTATTTTGACTATACGGGAATTCAGAATAAGTTCAGTTCATACATGACAGCAGCAGAGGTTATAAAAAACAGAATTCAAAATGAATTAGGATTTACAGTAAACATAGGAATTTCATCTAAAAAAGTATTGGCAAAAATGGCATCGGATTTTGAAAAGCCAAATAAAATACATACATTGTTTCCGGAAGAAATAAAAACAAAAATGTGGCCCCTTCCGGTTGGTGAACTATTTATGGCAGGCAAATCAAGTGTGGAAGTTTTAAATAAATTAGGAATCCATACAATAGGTCAGTTAGCAAATACACCTGTTAATATAGTGGAATCACATTTGAAAAAACACGGGAAAATTTTGTGGGAGTATGCAAATGGAATTGATGATTCAAAAGTAAATGCTACAAAAGAAGATTTGAAAGGAATTGGAAATTCTACAACACTTCCAACAGATTTAGACAAAATAGATGATATAAATTTAGTATTATTACAGTTGGCTGTAAAGGTAAGCGGACGATTGAGAGAGTCCGGACAAAAAGCAAAAACAATTGCCATTGAGATAAAGTATAATGATTTTTCAAAAATGTCGCATCAGACAAGTTTGTATAATGCTACAAATGTAGAAAATGAAATATACGAAAATGCAAAACAGTTATTTAAGGATATTTGGACAGGAAAGCCGGTAAGACTTTTAGGAATAAGAACAGCGAATCTTGTAGGAGAAGATGAGCCGGAGCAAATGTCAATATTTGAGCTTATGAATGAAAAACAATCACAAAAGGTTCAACCGTCCAGAGAAAAAATGAAAAAACTTGATAAGGCATTAGATGCAATAAAAGAAAAATATGGAGAAGATGCCGTGTCAAGGGCAAGTCTTTTGAATAAAGATAAAATAAAGAAACATTAAATACTAATAGCTAATTTTACAAAGTGTAAGCAGTAGCAAAAAATTATAAAATTGATAAAGTATTAAATAGCAACAAATAGAGAAAGGACTGAAAATGAAGGAAAATATTGTTTTAATAGGAATGCCGGGAGTAGGAAAAAGTACAGTAGGAGTAATACTTGCAAAGTTGATGGGATACCAGTTTATAGATGCTGATTTGGTAATTCAGGATAGAGAAAATAAATTACTTAAAGAAATAATAGCTGAAAAAGGAATAGATGGATTTATTCAGGTAGAAAATGATATAAATAAATCATTAAATCCTAAAAAAGCCATTATTTCAACAGGCGGAAGCGTAGTGTACGGCAGGGAAGCAATGGAACATTTGTCAGAAATTGCAACTGTTGTATATTTAGAGCTTGATTTGGCAAACCTAAAAAAGAGACTTGGCAATTTGAAAAACAGAGGCGTAGTTTTGCGTGATGGACAGACGCTTGATGATTTATTTAACGAAAGAGTACCCCTTTATGAAAAATATGCAGATGTAGTGGTAAATGAAAGTAACATAAATGTAGAAGAAACTGTGCAGTTAACATTAGAAAAAATAAAAGAGTACAAAGGCGAGAAATAGGGCAGATGTAAAAATAGGAAAAAACGAATGTGAATAAAATAATTTGTTAATACAAAGGCGAATAATAAGATAATTCACTTACTTATGAACAAACTCATGTAGGTTTAGAACTTTTGAGCCTGGTAGCATGTGAACAAAATAACAATTCATTTGGAGGCGTTTACAATTAAAAATGAATAGTAAGTATATAAACAAATGCCATGCAGTATCATATGTTGTGGCAGGAATTTTAATACTTATGATAATCCTGTTTAATTTTTCTCAAATGATAATGGAAACATGGGCATATAGTTTTATGATTTCAGAAAATGATAAAACTATAAAAGTTATTCAGGCAAATGATACCTCAGATACACATTTAGCTAGAAATCATAAAGAAAGTGATGACGCAGTTAAAGAAATTTGCAATACAAAAATATCTTCTATAAAAGGTGAAAAAGCTGACTATTTGGAAGATACAGCAAATAAGGAGTCTTTAAAAAATACAATAAATAAAGATTCTTTGAGAAGGACAGCAAATAATGAAATAAACCAAACTGCTGATAATTCAGTACAGAATGTGTCAAATACTGTGATACAACTTAGAAAACCTGTAAGTGGTGGAGTGACAACTTCAGTATTTGGAGATGTGATTGACAGAAGAGCTACACATTTGGGACACGACTGGGCAGTTGTAGTTGGAACAAGCGTATGTGCGGCAGCAGATGGTACAGTAGAAAAAGCATATTTAAGTGACAGTTATGGATATAATATACTGGTAAATCATGGAAATGGACTAAAAACCAGATACGCTCATTTAAGTAAAATCTTAATTAATTTAGGTGATACGGTTGAACAGGGAAGGATAATAGGACTTAGTGGAAATACCGGAGACAGTACAGGTCCGCATCTTCACTTTGAAGTAATACAAAATGATAAGCATGTAAATCCACTTAATTTTCTTGAATAGGTAACATTTTCAACAAAAAAACATATAATAAATTGTGAAAATGTATGAATTAATCGGTTTACAAAGAGCGATAATGTGTTATAATTAGTCTATGCGTAAAGAAGCAAAGGATAATTGTATTAGAATTTAATTCTCATACAAGTGACATAATAGATAGAAATAAATAGAATTTTAAAGTTAGACCGAATTAGTGAATTAGATGATAAACTATTTCGGTCGGTTTTTGCTTTGAGTTTTTACAACTCAATTATATACATAAATACCCGAGGTGCATAATGGAACGTTATATTATAAAAGGCGGAACACCACTCAATGGAGAAGTGGAGATAAGTGGTGCTAAGAACGCAGCTTTAGGTTTATTAGCAGCGGCTATTATGACTGATGAAGAAGTGACAATAGATAATTTACCTGACGTTAGTGATATTAATCATTTGATTGATGCAATTGCTAACATTGGTGCCACAGTCGATAGAGTAGACAGACACTGCGTTAAGATAAAAGGTGACACAATTACATCATGTGTAGTTGAATATGAACAGATGAAGAAAATAAGAGCTTCTTATTATTTAATTGGAGCGTTACTTGGTAAATTTAATAAGGCCGAAGTAGCTCTTCCAGGTGGATGTGACATAGGAAGCAGACCAATAGATCAGCATATAAAAGGATTTAGAGCTTTAGGTGCAGAAGTTGATACAGAACATGGAATGGTAGATGCCAGAGCAGAGAAGTTATTAGGAAATCATATTTTTCTCGACGTTGTATCAGTAGGAGCAACAATTAATGTTATGCTTGCAGCTTCAATGGCTCAAGGTAAGACAATTATTGAAAATGCAGCTAAAGAGCCTCACGTTGTAGATGTAGCTAATATGCTTAACAGTATGGGAGCTAATATCAGAGGTGCAGGAACAGATAAGATTAGAATTGAAGGTGTAGAGAAGTTACACGGAACAGTTTATTCTACAATTCCTGATCAGATTGAAGCAGGAACATTTATGTGTGCAGCAGCAGCAACAGGCGGAAGTGTTCTTGTAAAGAATGTTATTCCTAAACATTTGGAATGCATTTCAGCTAAGCTTATTGAAATGGGTTGCGTAATAACAGAATACGATGATGCGGTAAGAGTTAAAGGTGGAGAATTTATTAGAAATACTCAGATTAAGACGTTACCATATCCGGGATTCCCAACAGATATGCAGCCACAGATGGCAGTTGTACTTGCAATGGCCAATGGTAGCAGCACAGTAACAGAAAGCATTTTTGAAAACAGATTTAAATATGTAGATGAACTTAACAGAATGGGTGCAAGAATTAAAGTTGAAGGCAATACAGCTTTAATAATGGGCGTAAATGGTCTTACAGGAGCACCGGTTTGTGCACCTGACTTAAGAGCAGGAGCAGCGTTAGTAATTGCCGGACTTGCAGCAGAAGGATTTACAACTGTTGAAGATATTGTTTACATTAAGAGAGGTTATGAACATTTCTCTGATAAGTTAAGAGGCCTTGGAGCAACAATTGAAAAGGTTGACAGTGAAAAAGATGTTCAGAAATTTAAATTAAAAGTAGGCTGAATATCATAATTGTATTAGGTTAAAAAATATATTTATATAATAAAGAAAGCTATCAATTTAAAGTTGGTAGCTTTCTTTATTGTTAGCGTACTCGAAGGCACGCGTTTTTTATTGTTATAAAAAAGAAAAATCAACTAAATTGATAAATAAAATACAAAATATTAAAAAATATCAATAAAAATGATTAAAAACGTCACTTTAATTCTAGATTTGCATATGTTATTATTATCACAGTTAAAACATAAACAAATGCATAGAAGAGGAATAGTAATTATTGAGCGACTTTCAGAAAGCTGTCGGTTGATGTGAGACAGTAGGAGTGATATAATGAACTCGCCTTAGAGCAGCCGGCTGAACATATTAGTAGGTCAGGACGGATTCCACCGTTAAAGGGAGCGGATGTCATGGGCATCCAGTAAGGGCATGTCTATACATGAAGTAGAGTGGTACCGCGATGATTCGTCTCTATAATATCTTTTGATATTATAGAGCTTTTTTACGTTATAGGGCAATTTGCTACATTAATGTAATAAAGTAAAATAAATCAATTAAAAAACATCAAGGTACAGATTTAGATGCAAGTTACATATATTTATTAAAGGTTAGAAGGAGTAAGAACTATGATGGATTGTACAAAATATGAGAAACAGTATTTTATGCCACCTACACCAACATTTGATTGGGTTAAGAAAGAAAAGATTGAAAAAGCACCAATTTGGTGTAGTGTTGATTTAAGAGATGGAAATCAGGCTTTAATTGAACCAATGAGCTTGGAAGAAAAATTAGAATTCTTTCGGATGTTAGTTAAAGTGGGCTTTAAAGAAATCGAAGTTGGATTCCCGGCTGCATCAGAAACAGAATACAATTTTATGAGAGCCTTAATAGAAAGAAACATGATTCCTGATGATGTTACAGTTCAGGTATTAACACAGGCAAGAGAGCATATTATTAAGAAAACTTTTGAAGCTGTAAAAGGATGTAAGCATGCAGTAATTCATTTGTATAACTCTACATCAGTTGCACAGCGTGAGCAGGTATTTAAGAAGTCAAAAGAACAGATTAAAAAGATTGCCGTAGATGGAGCAAAATTATTAAAAGAATTAGCTGATGAAGTAGATGGAAACTTCTCATTTGAATATAGTCCTGAAAGTTTTACAGGAACAGAAGTAGATTATGCATTGGAAGTATGTAATGCTGTATTAGATGTATGGCAGCCAAAGCCTGACAATAAAGTTATAATCAACCTTCCTGCAACAGTTGAAAATTCTTTACCACATGTATTTGCAACTCAGATTGAATATATGCACAAGAATTTGAAATATCGTGATGCAGTTACGATTTCATTACATCCACATAATGACAGAGGATGTGGTGTTTCAGATGCCGAATTAGGATTATTGGCAGGTGCTGACAGAATTGAAGGAACTTTATTTGGAAATGGTGAAAGAACAGGTAATGTTGATATTATTACATTAGCAATGAATATGTTCTCACATGGAGTTGATCCAAAACTTGATTTCAGTGATATGCCACATATTTGCGAAACATACGAAAAATTAACAAGAATGAAAGTTTCTCCACGTCAGCCATATGCAGGTGATTTGGTATTTACTGCATTTTCAGGTTCGCATCAGGATGCTATTTCAAAAGGAATGGCATACAGAGAAGCAGGTCATACAGAAAAATGGAATGTTCCATATTTACCAATTGATCCTAAGGATGTTGGAAGAGCATACGATTCAGATGTAATCAGAATTAACAGCCAGTCAGGAAAGGGTGGCGTAAGCTACATCTTAAAACAGAATTTTGGTATGGATTTACCGGATGGAATGAAGGAAGAAGTCGGATACACAGTTAAGGATGTTTCAGATAAAGAGCATAAAGAATTATCACCAAATTGGGTATACCAGATATTTGAAGATAAATACATTACAAATAATACAGTATTCAGCGTACCTGAATGTCATTTCCAACAGAAAGACGGAATTATAGCTGAGGTTACAATTGCATATGATGACAAAGTCAGAGTTATCAAGAGCACAGGAAACGGAAGACTTGATGCCGTAAGTAATGCATTTAAGCAGTACTTTAACATAAGTTATGAATTGTCAGTATATGAAGAACATTCATTATCAAGAGGTTCATCATCAAAGGCTGTATCATATGTAGGAATCAGTCATAATGGTAAGATGTTCTGGGGTGTTGGAATTGATGCTGATATTATTAAGTCATCAATTCAGGCTTTGACAGTTGCAGTGAATCAGTTAGAAAGTGAAGTAGGAGTAAATGCCTGTAAGGATGACAGATTAAATGAAATAATGAATTATATTCATACAAATTATTTGACAGTAACTTTAGATGAATTGGCTGATGAATTCCATTTGTCAAAACCATATTTATCAAAGTACATTAAAGAAAAATCAGGAAATACATTTGGTGATATCGTTAAAAATGTAAGAATGAAAAAGGCAAGAGCTTTACTTAAGAGTGGAAGCATGACTGTTGAAGCAATTGCAGAAAATGTTGGTTATCAGAATGTTGAACATTTTAACAGATTGTTTAAGAAAAAATATGGAATGACTCCTGTTCAGTTCAGAAACAGCAAATAATTGGGAAAAATAAGAGATTCTTAAGTTGTAATCATTATATAATATGGTACAATAATAAGTAACAAATAAAGAGGCGAAAATAAAACGAACGGAGTTCGTTACTTAAAATATTTTCGCCGACCAGCCGCTGACCGAAGGAAGGGGGCACTACCATATTATAAGGAGGAGAGAAATATATGAGACCAACAAAGATAAAAGTTTTAGCGGTAACAGCAGCAGTAACAGTTATGTTTACAGGGTGTATGACAGAAAATGCTAATGTAAAGATTAATTCAGATGGAACAGCATCTGCAGTAGCTACAGTAGATATTGATAAAGCAAGCATGGATACATGGTTAACTTCATCAGGACTGACAACTTCAGATATTTCTGATGGAAAAGAAATGAAAGTTGTAACAAAAGATGGCAAGGAATTTTACGAAGCAACAGAAACTTACTCATCAACAGTTGATAAGATTGGTGAAGTAGTAAAAGAAGCATTATCAAGTGATGCTTATGTAACAAGCACTACATTATACAGTGAAGTAAGTTTGGCACAGAGTGAGTCAGTTGCTATGTACTCAGCTATGGGAATCGACACATCAGCTATTACACTTAACTTTAGCATTGAGTTCCCTGCAGCAATTACATCAACAACAGGAACAATTGATCCTGCTAACCCAAACAAAGCTAATTTTGTTATTAACTTAGCAACAACAAATATGATAGTATTTGCAACAACAGATTCTACAGTAACATCTGATGCAGTTAAAGCAACAGTACAGAAACTTAACCAGGTAGGAAAAGTTAAAGTTAAGAGTCTTAAGGCAAATAAAGTAAAAGGTAAAAAGGCAACAGCTACTTTAAAATTTAAAAAGGCAGCTCAGGCTAAGAATTACCAGATTCAGTGGTCTACAAATAAGAACTTCAAGAAGAAAACAAGTGCTACAGCTAAGAAAGTGAGATACACTATTAAGAACTTAAAGAAGGGCACAAAGTACTTCGTAAGGGTAAGAGCCGCAAAGACAAATTACTGCGGAACAGAAGTTTATGGCGATTGGTCAGTTAAGACAGTTAAAACAAAAAAATAAAACAGATTTTATAATAAAAGCAAATTTATGATAGAATTTGAAAATTAATAAGAACACCGATATGTTAATAAGATTAGGAATTTAATCTTTAGATGTTAATATATCGGTGTTTTTAATTGTTAAAAAAAGAAAAGTAACTACTGACAATTTAATATATTAGGAATTTATGGAAAGAAAATAGATAATAAAATTAATGATGTTAGTATAAGGAAAATTAATTAAATTTATATAATGAAAAAATATGACTGTTAACTATTAATAAAATAAAAAATAATAAAAACGTTTCTAAAATAATAACACTTTCATAAAAATGCGTATTGTAATGTTTTTATTTAAGTGGTAAGATTAATGAAAATAGCTTTAAATAAGCTTACATAATACACTACTATCATATATAACAAAATGTTTTGGGGAAGACATTATTACTGAACACAATTTTTATATGTAGTTAGAAGATAAAACTATTTATGAGAGAGAAACCGGCACTTTGTAGGGAAGAGTGGCGGTTTTTTTATTTCATTTGGGAAAAACCAAATATAGGAGAAGAGATAAGTTCGATAAATAGGGGAGGTAAATTAAATAATGGATACAATGCTTATTGTAGATGACAATGAGATTGATAGAAATATCATTGCTAATTATTTTGCAGAAGATTTTATGATTCTGGAGGCACAAAATGGAGAAGAGTGCTTTAGAATTTTAAAAGAATACAAATATAATATTGATATTGTATTATTGGACAACTGGTTACCTGATATGACAGGTGTGGATATTCTTAAGGAAAGAAAGTTAGATGAAAGATTTGCAGATATTCCGGTTATTATTGTTACAGTCAATAATGATTCGGTAAATTTAATTGAATCTTTTAAAAATGGAGCAGATGATTACATAACAAAGCCGCTTGTAAGGGAAGTGATTAAGGCACGTGTAAGTAATGTTTTGATTGCTACAAGAAAATACGCAGAAATGCAAAAGAAGAACAGAGAATTGTCTGAACTTTCTGAAATTGATCAGATGACAGGTTTGTATAATAAAATGACAACCGTTAATAAAATTAATCAGCAACTCCATGAACATAAGAATCACATAGATGCAATTATTGTTGTTGATATGGATGATTTTAAATATATAAATGACAGTGAAGGACATTTGATTGGTGACCATGCAATAAGACGAGTATCTAGAATATTGAAAGATAACTTTAGAAAAGAAGACATAATAGGCCGAATTGGCGGAGACGAATTTGTCGTGTTTTTAAATGACATTCCGGATAAAGAAATTGCCAGAAGAAAGGCAAGAGATATTATTCGAATATTTAAAGTAAAGAAAAGTACAGTAATTAAAGGAAGAACTACAGTAAGTATCGGATTAGCATTTACTGATAGTGAAGTTTATGATTATAAAGAATTATTTGACAGAGCTGATAAAGCTTTAGCAGAAGCAAAGAAATACGGTAAAGCTTGTTACCATGAATATGGAATTGATGATTATGGCACTTATGAAAAAAAAAGAGAAAGCGTTATTGTATACAGTAAAAGTCGAACTATATGTCATGTGATAGATAAGGCAATCAGTAGTAAATATAATGTAATTGAAGTTATTTCGTCAGATGAAATAGATAAAGTTATAAAGCAACAGCGCGAAATTAGGATTATAATTGCGGATTTATCAAATGATGAAGATGATGGAAAATTAATTATGGATTATTTAGATAAGAATAAGGATATAGCAGGTATTCCTAAGATTGCAGTTTGCAAGGAAAGCAATATCGAGCAGTGTAAGATAGCAATTCAGGGAGGCGTTGTTGATTTGATGATGGAACCTATTGAAAAAGATATTGTGAGAAGAAGAGTATCAAGAATAATTAAAGATGAGGAAAAGTAAATACTAACCATAATATAGTTAGTAATATTCATTTTTAATTTTAATCCAAGCTTTAATAATTAGTTGAATAAATCCTGAAAATAAATATGAAATCTTCGAAAAAGAGGAGGCAATAACCAAATCTTTTTCGGGGATTTTTTATTGACAAAAAGAGGATGTTATGTGATAATAACTTTAATGCTTTAAAGCGTAACGGTTTAAAGCGACGATAAAGGTATGTAACTAAAAGTGGAGGAACAAAATGTTAGTTAAAGTTTTATTATTGATTGTATTTTTTTCAGTCATGATTGGAATCGGTGTATATACAAGAAAGCATGCCACAGATGTTAACGGGTTTGTATTGGGTTCAAGATCAGCAGGACCATGGATTACGGCATTTGCATATGGAACATCGTATTTTTCAGCAGTTGTTTTTGTAGGATATGCAGGACAGTTTGGATGGAAGTACGGTATTGCTTCTACTTGGATTGGACTTGGTAATGCCATACTTGGAAGTTTATTAGCATGGTTTGTATTAGGAAGAAGAACAAGAGTTATGACTCAGCATATAGATGCTAAGACGATGCCTGATTATTTTGGAAAAAGATATAACAGTGATGCCCTTAAAATTGCAGCCAGTGTTATTACATTTGTATTTTTAATCCCATATACAGCATCTGTATATAATGGCCTTTCAAGACTATTTGGAATGGCATTTGACATACCATATAGCACAGTTGTTATTATTATGGCAGTGCTTACAGGACTTTATGTTATTCTTGGTGGATATATGGCAACAGCAATTAATGACTTTATTCAGGGGATTGTAATGTTGTTTGGTATTTGTGCAGTTATTTATTCAGTATTAAACGGACAGGGTGGATTTTACAGTTCATTGTCAAAACTTGCAGCGCAGGTGCCTGTAGAGGGAGATGTAATTAAAGTTGCAGGTGACGGAATTTTTGCATCATTTTTTGGACCTGACCCATTAAATCTTTTAGGAGTAATTATTTTAACTTCATTAGGAACATGGGGACTTCCTCAGATGGTTGGTAAATTTTACGCAATTAAAAGTGAAAAATCAATCAAGACAGGTATGATAGTTTCAACTGCTTTTGCAGTAGTTGTTTCAGGTGGATGTTATTTCTTAGGAGGATTTGGAAGATTATTCTCTGATAAAATTGATATTGCAACCGGTGGATATGATTCAATTATTCCTACAATGCTTTCAACACTTCCTGATATATTAATAGGTATTGTAATTGTGTTAGTATTATCAGCTTCAATGTCAACACTTTCCTCATTGGTACTTACATCAAGTTCAACAATTACAATTGACTTTTTGGGAACAACGGTATTAAAGAAAACGGCAGAAAAGAAACAGGTATTACTTATGAAAATTTTCGTAGTAGTATTTGTAGCAATTTCAGTAATTATCGCATTAAATAAAGATAGTATTCCTAATATTGCTCAGCTTATGGGTTACTCATGGGGAGCTTTAGCAGGAGCATTCCTTGCGCCATTTATGTATGGATTATATTGGAAGAAAGTTACAAAGGCTTCTGTATGGGCAAGTTTTATTTTCAGCATCATAGTTACTGTGACAAATATGATTTGGGGCTACATACAGTCACCAATTAATGCAGGTGCATTTACAATGCTTGTAAGTTTAATCCTTGTACCTGTTATAAGTTTAATAACACCTAAGATGAAAAAAGAAGAAACAGATAAATTATTTGAATGCTTTGAAGAAAAGGTAGAAGTTCCGGTAAAGGATGCTTTGGATTAATAAAAATATAAAAATAATTTTTGAGAATTCAGGTAAATTGAAAATATAGAAAGTCTTTAGTCATTGACTTACATAAAATCTCTGTTTATAATTTTATGGTGAGCGTAAGCTTAGATACATAAAATAGAATAAACTGTTCAACAACACAAGGGCAGAAGAAAATGGAGGAGTACAATAATGCAGGAATTTAAACCGGTAAAAGAAGGAAAAGTACGTGAGATTTACGATAATGGAGACAATATGATTATTGTTGCAACAGACAGAATCTCAGCATTTGATGACATCTTAAAGAACAAGATTACAGACAAGGGTGCGGTTTTAACACAGATGTCAAAATTTTGGTTTGATTATACAAAGGATGTTGTTCCTAATCATATGGTATCAACAGATGTTAAAGATATGCCGGAATTTTTCCAGAATGACAAATTTGCTGGCAGAAGTATGATGTGTAAGAAGTTAGAAATGCTTCCAATCGAATGTATCGTTCGTGGATACATTACAGGAAGTGGTTGGGCAAGTTACAAGGAAAATGGAACAGTTTGCGGAATAAAACTTCCTGAAGGTCTTGTAGAATCAGATAAGTTGCCTGAACCAATTTATACACCAAGTACAAAGGCAGAAATCGGACTCCATGATGAAAATATTTCATTTGAACAGAGTGTAGAAGTATTAGAAAAAGCATATCCTGGAAAAGGTGCAGAATATGCAGAAAAGATTAAGGATTGCACAATTGCTTTATATAAGAAATGTGCAGAATATGCTTTAAGCAAAGGAATCATTATTGCAGATACTAAATTTGAATTTGGTTTAGATGAAAATGGAAACGTAGTAATTGGTGATGAAATGTTAACACCTGACAGCTCACGTTTCTGGCCACTCGAAGGATATAAACCGGGACAGGGACAGCCTTCATTTGATAAGCAGTACGTAAGAGACTGGTTAAAAGCTAACCCTGACAATGATTTACTTCTTCCGGATGAAGTTGTTGAAAAGACAGTTGCTAAATATAAAGAAGCATATGAATTATTAACAGGTGAAAAATTTGCATAGTTTGATATGTATATAAACCTTTAAAATCCCCATAAAATTTGATTGTGCGATTTAAAAGCATAATTGAATTTTATGGGGATTTTTTTGCAAAAGTGATGAGTGATAAGAGATTATGCAAGCCATTATTAGAAAGTATATTGAATATAAAAATAAGGGATATAGAATATGTAGATTATGAAGAAACAATTCAGATGACAATAAAATCAAAAGGAATAAGATTAGATATATATGTTGAGGATGATAATAATACAGTGTTTAATCTTGAAATGCAGACAACAGCGTATAAAGAATTACCAAAAAGATCAAGATATTATCAGGGAGTTATAGATCTAAACATGATTGAAAAAGGTGAGCCATATGATATACTTAAAGAAAGTTATGTCATATTTATTTGTACATTTGATTTCTTTGGAAAGAACAAATGTATTTATGAGTTTGAAAACTTATGTATAGATGATTGTGGAATTAAACTTAATGATGGAACGCATAAGATATTTTTAAACACAAAAGGGGATAAAAAAGGCATAAATAAAGAACTGAAATCATTATTGGAATATTTTGATGGCAAAGAACCGGAAAGTGATTTGACAAAACAAATTGATGAAAAGGTAATTGCAGTCAGAAAAAATACGAGATGGAGGCGAGAGTATATGTCGTTACAGATGGAGATGAATCTGAAATATAGAGAGGGATTGAAGGCTGGAGAGGCAAAGGGTCAGGAGAATATAAACAAACTTAACACTATATTATTAGCAGAAAAAAGATATGACGATTTAGAAAAATCTGCTAAAGATATTGAGTATCAGAACAAATTAATGAAAGAGTATAAAATTATAGAGTAAAGGGCGAAACATTATATGTAAGAGTGATTAACCTGATATAATTATTATTTAACAGACAAAACTTAAAAGAATATTATACAACGAAAAATCCGGAATTAGAGGTGCGAATAAAGCAATCTAAATCCGGATATTTTTTTGCAAATATGTAAGAAAAATGCAGGGGTCAGTTTGTGAAAAAAATGAAAAAATTATCTGGTATAGTATTAGTAAAGAAAGCGGAAAAAACTAATAATCAGGGTAAATTTGTTAAAAGAGGTGAGAATATGGGTAGATATAATATTATTTACACAAAAGAAAGACTAGTACAATCCAATTGCCCGTTAATGCTTGACCGATACGCATTAACAAAGGATGAAGCAAATGGAAGAATGTTGGCTCAGTTAAAACTGCGAAACATAGGTGAGAAGACAGTTGTTGCAGCTTATTTTACTCTTGTCGGATATGATATTGAACAAAATAAAGTAGAAGAAATAGAAGAGTATCAATTTTTAGATTTGAGAATAGCAACAGGGGTACAATTTGGAAATGATAAGGCAATATATTTTAAAAATAAAAGCATAAGAAATATTGAAATTGTATGTACCAAAGTCTTTTTTGATGATGGAGATAAGTGGGAAAATCCAAATTTTGATGCAGTATATCATGATGTTTTTAAATCAAAAAGATTATATCCAATTTTAAGTAGAGCGGCAATTGATTATATTGACAGAAAAGAGTTGCAAAAGTATGGCAATAATAGCTTTTTTAAATGTGTACCGATAGAAGATGAAGAGAATGGAATAAGACAATGTGTATGTGGAGCATATTTAATGCAGAATGTACAGAGATGTTATATATGCCATAGAGAAAAAGAGTGGTTTAAAGAAAATCTCAATCAAGATTTAATAAATGAAAAAATAAAAAAAGAAAAAGAAGCAGAGAGGGAAAGGAATAAAAAATTTATAAATAGAGCAAAGATAACTGGAGTTGTTGTAGCTGTTATAGCTATGGTTGTAGTTACGATTAATCTGGTAAATAGCAGAATTATTATTCCTTCTAAACAATATAAACAGGCAATTGAATATATAAATAAAGGAAAAATTGAGAAAGGTAGAGAAATTTTAAGCCATATAAAGGGATATAAAGATTCAAAAGAAATTTATGATGGAAAAGCTTATGATATTTATGGCGATAAACTGTGCAGGGAAAAGAAATATAAAGAAGCAATTTCAATATATAAAACAAGTGATAAAAAATCGAAAGCCATTACAGACGGAGTTAATGAACTGATAGCTCAGGGCGATATAAAAGGAGCCAAAGATATTTATAAAAAAATAGACTGGGATGGAGTAAAAGATGAAAAAGAATATAATGATTTAGTTGATTTGGGTATAAACCTTACAAACTATACAGGGGAAGATATTGAATTAAAAATTGATATTCTTGAATTAATTAAAGATAGGAATGAAAATGGTGCAAATCTATATAATGAAACTGTTTATGCAGTTGGAACGGATTTGTTAAATCAAAAAAAATATTTTAAGGCAATGCAATATTTTGAGAAATGTCCAGGATACAGTGACACTGCTGATAAACTTAATCAGATTTATTATGAATGTGGAAAGAATTATTACGATAGGAAACAATATCAAAAAGCTGTTGAACAATATCAACAAGCTAATGGGTATGGCAATTCACAAGATATGGTAAACAAATCAATGTATAAGTATGTTAAGTCAAAGAAATGTAAAAGGACAGAAACTACATTAGCATATATAAAGTCATTAAAGAAGCTTAACTATAGGGATAGTGCTCAAATATACAAAAATATGACAAAGTGGAAAGTTAAAATATATTTTAATGATTCCAGATATAGTGAAAAAAAACAATCATCAGTAAGTATAGGTTATTATGATTACTTGTATTGTCATGTAGATGTAAGTGGTGGAGAAACAGAAAAATCAAAATTTAAAATGTCATATACTACTCAGTGGAGTGGAGAAAGTGTAAGCAAAAAAGATAAATTTAGCGGAAAAGTAAGTGATGGATCTAGTTACTATGTTTACTGGGACGATTTAGATGATGTAAATTCGACTGTCACCGTAAGAGTATACAATAATGATACAGGTGAATTACTTGGATCTGCAAGTTGCAAGGTTAAGGGAGAGTACAGTTACCTGTATTAAAAATAAAATTTTTTAATCATTATAAATGATAGAAAGAGGAGGAAATAATTATGATAGTATTTGGTTTGATAATTCCAATAATAATGCTATTTGTTAGCTATAAAATTTCTGAATTGTTTTACAAAGTGGCAAAAATGAAAGGACATGGAGAAAAACATTTTATATTATGGTTGTGCTTTTTCTTAAATATTATTGGTTACCTGTATGTGATTGCACTTCCGGATTTACATTTAAGAAATGGAAGTGGTAATGGTAATAGTGGTGATGATACATATGTTATAGAAGATGAAGAATTACCACAGATATAGGGTAACAATATAACAAGAAGTGATTCGGGATTATAAATGCAATGTAAGCAATTTAATTCCGGATTATTTTATTGTTTAAATAAAAAATGGAGGGGTCAGTTTGTGAAAAAATCGAAAAAATTATCTGATATAGTATTAATAAAGAAAATGGAAAAAACTAATAAATGAGGAAAATTGTGAAAGAGGTGGAAATATGGGAAGATATAATATTTTATTTACAAAAGAAAAACTTATCCAATCAAATTGTCCTTTAATGTTAGAGAAATATGCATTAACAAAAGATGATGCAACAGGAAAAGTGCTTGCACAGTTAAAACTAAGAAATATTAGCGAAGATACTATAATTGCTGCTTATTTTGATATAGATGGTTATGATATTGAACATAATAAGGTCGAAGAATTAAAAGAATGTCAGTATTTAGATTTGAATGTAGCTAAGGGACAACAATTTGGAGCACGGAATGCTATACATTTTGAAAATAAAAATGTTAGGGAAGTCGAAATAGTATGTACAAAAGTATTCTTTCGCAATAAAGATAAATGGGAAAATGAAGATAAAGAAGCAAAATTTCATGATGTATTTAAGTCAAAAAGATTATCAGATATATTATGCCCGGAAGCATTGGAGTACTTACAAATTGTTGAACAAAAGAAATATATGAATCTTAATTATCTAAAGTGTGCACCGGTTGAATATGAAGGCATAAGACAATGTGTTTGTGGTGCATATTTATTAAATGATGTTGATACATGTTATAAATGTAAAAAGTCAAAACAATGGAACGAGATTAATTTAAATGAGAGTGATTTACTTGAAAAAGGAAAACAGTACAAAGAGGAACTAGAGCAGAAAAAGGAAAAAGAATTAGAAGAACAGAAAAAGAGAGATGAAGAAGCAAAAATAAGAAAGAAAAAGAATAGAAAAAGATTAAAAAAGTTTGTAGCGATTGGAAGTGTTGTATTAGTTATATTTTTTGCAATAATTTTTGCTCTTGAAAAAGATGCAATTAATTATTCTATGGGAAAACGTAACTATGATAACAAGCAATATGAAAAATCAATAGAACGATTTGAAAAAGCAAATTACTATAAAAATTCAGAAGATATGATTAATAGTGCAATGTATAAATACATTAAATCAAAAGATAAAGAAGCGAAACTTACACTTAAATATGCAAAAAAATTATCAGAATTAAATTATAAAGATAGCGTAGAACTATATGCAGATATGCAGGAAAAACGTGAAGCAAAAGTATACTTTAACAATTCAGAGGAAGGAACAGAAGAAGAGTCCACAGTGAATATAGAAAAGGGTGGAAAGTTATATTGCCATGTATTAATAAGTTCTGAAAGTGAATCTGCATTCAACATTACATATACAGCTCAATGGAATGGCGAAAAAGATGAGGGCAAAAAATATGATTTAAGCGACAGGGCAAGAAATAAATCAAACTTATATGTAAGTTGGGATAAATTTGATAAGAAAGATTCAGAAATTACAGTGAAAGTATATAATGAAGCTACGGGAGAAATGATAGGATCTGCAAAATGTAACTTAAATATAGAAGAATAATTAAATGATATAATAAACATAGGAAAGGGGACATTAATGAACGTACAACGTATTTTAGATGAAAAGATAAAAAATTATACACAAAATAACGGACAGAAATTGGTTGAACAGACATTGTGGAATAATTCAACGGTAGTTTATACAATAGAATATAAGCAGAATATGGAAATGTCCCTTATCGCAATTTATTTAGAAAAAGAAAAAGCATATTTAAAAGATACAATAGAAAAAATATGCGAGGATAGTAAAAAAACAGAATATTTGGTAAAGTGCAACCAATGGACAACAGAAAAGCTTAATGAAGGACAGATAATAGTTATTGAAACAGAAAAGATTACAACATTGATTGAAATGGCTTTAGATGAAAATATAAATTTGTCTGACAATACGGAAGAAGAAAAGAAAATTTGGTTATGTAATTTAATGGAAAACGTAACTGAAAGTGTAGAATATATAATAAAAAAATATCCCGGATTTAATATTTACATAAATAATGAAGAAATTTGTGTTAATGAAGCCGGACAGGGAAAAATATTACTGTTTGATTTAATAAATAATGAAGTAAAAACAAATAATGAAGCATACGAAATTGTTACTATTTTTAAACAAGTAGCAAATGGTATGAACATAAAGTTCGGTATAAAAATCCAGGAACAGAAGATAGAAAATTTACGTAAGGAATGCCTTGAATATATTGAGAGACATAAGCGTAAAAATGAGAAAGATAAAAAAATATATAAAGAGAATATAAAAAAAGCAAATAATGGAAATAAAGAATCAGAATTTATAATTGGTTATTTATATGAAAATGGACGTGGCGTACCTCAAAATATAAATGAAGCTGTAAAATGGTATAGAAAGTCGGCAAAAAAGAAATATACAAAGGCACTTAATAATCTTGCTTATCTTTATCAAAATGGGAACGGTGTAGAAAAAGACAAAAGAAAAGCAGAAGAATTATTAAAAATGTCAGCAAAACAAGGTGATGACGTCGCGTGTTTAAATTTAGGAATTTTATATCAGACAAATAAAGAAATAAATATGGAAAATGCAAAATTCTGGTATAAAAAAGCAATGAATAAAGGAAATGAAGTAGCTGAAAGAATGTATAAGAGAATTCGTGAAAAAGAGAATTTATAAATAAAATTTACAAAAAAAGAGAGCTTGCAATTTTTCATGGGCAGGAAAAAGGAAGAAAAAATGAAACATGTAAATACTACAGAAATGTATTTTAAAGTCATTAACTGTGAAGAGGCTGATGAATTAAAAGAAATAATTAATAAATACAGTCCGTACTACTCGAATTGGAGAGATTATGTAAATAATGTAATGTTAAGTAATGGCCTATCTTACGAAAAATTAGGTAAAATATGTGGATTTAGCAAAAATACTATTAAATCATGGGCAAAAAGTAACAAAGTGCCAAAATCCAGAGAAAGTTTTATAAAATTTGGAATGGGATTAAGATACAATTTTCAGGAAATTAATTTTATTTTACAGAGATATGGGAAATATCCTAAACTGTATTCTAAATCATTAGAAGATGCAATCTGCATTTACGTCATATCTCATTATCCTAAGGACGAAAATGTAAATGCGTATGAAACTTATTTGAATATGAAGGAAAAATTCCTGGATGTATTAAAAACAAAAAATAAAAGAAGATATTTAAATGATTCAAAAAATAAAACAATAGATGTTGAGCAAATAATAATAAATATGTCAGATGATGAAGAACTTTTTGATTTCATTAGAAAAAATGAAGTAGAGTTTTTTAATAGTTACTATAAACTGATAGATTATATTGAATCATATGTTAAGGCTGAAAGTGTAGGCGGTTCTTACCATAGTCTTGTTAAAGATGAAAATTTGGACAAAGGATTTGAAAAGATGATTTCAAATTTAAAGAACTGGGGAGAGGTGCCAAACAGAAACAGGCTTATAGCACTTGGAATAAAATTGAATATGACAGGACCCGAAATAAATCAACTTTTAAATTATGCAAATATGGAAAAACTATGTCCTAAAGATAAGATAGAGTGTATAATATTATATGTATTAGCAAATATTGATATTGCAAATCCATATTACCAGATGAATCATATGTCTATTGCGGCACAATATACAGAAAATCCAGAAATGAAAAATAAATGCGAAAGTCTTCTTATGGAATTGACAGGACTTAGAGAATCTGAGGAAATAAGAGAAGACGTAGAATTTTATATAAAAGATGCATTGGAATCCTTAGATATGGAAGATGAAGAAAATGGAATTTTGCAATTGTTTTTGGAAGGATAACAAATGAAGAATAACGAATTGGTTTTCAGACATAAAATATCAAACAACAAAGTCGTATTTTATCTTATGGCATGTGCATTTGCAATTATAATTTCATTAGGAGTTAGTGCTAAATGTAGTGCTGCGGTAAGTGATTTAGAGTATATATATAATCATACAGATTTTGCAGGGAAAGAGCGAATACTATTACAAAAAATATAATTATGAAGATATTCAATATGTGAATCCTGATTCCAAAAAAAATAGATATACACATATACCTGAGTCATGTGTATATTACAAGGGAAATGAATTTGGCGAATATGTTCATATGCATCATTTTAATATGTATTATGGGGATCAATATCGACAGCCGGTAGTAATAATAACGTTTTGTGCTAATGTAATTAATAATGAGACTACTAATTGTGAAATATGGATAAATGGAGAATTTGAAGATACAGTGAAATTAGGTAGAAATACTCTAACAATGATAGGTAAGCTTCCAATTGAAAGATTTTCTTAAGCAGGAGACTATACGATAGAAGTTATTGCGGAAGGGATAGATGGCAAAAAAATGGTAGCCAGTAAGTTGATTAGGGTATCCAGACCTTATATACCACCGGAAACATCGTTAATAAATAAAATAGAAAATACTTCTAACAATACAGGTCTTAAGGTTGAATGGGATGATTTAGGAGCAGTAAAGTCTTATTATGTTTACAGAGCTAAAGAAAAAGATGGATTTTATAAGCTAATGGGTATAACTTATGAGCCATATTTGATAGATGAGGATGTTGAAGCGGGACAGAAATATTGGTACAGGGTTGTTGCTAATTTTTCAAATGATGAAAAGTTTCAGTCGGCTGATGTGGAAGGCAGTTTAAAGCCGATAGAAAGTCTTGCGGCTGATAACAACGGACAAATTATAAATAAAAGTAAAACTACAAGCGGTAGAAATACAAAACTTAACAAACCTAAAATAAGCATAAAAAAGAAGCGAAGAAACTGGCAGATATATTGGGGAATTATATCTGATAAAAGTACAGGTATAGATGTTTACATGAAAAACGGCTATGGAAAATATAAGAAATATAGAAAGATAAATACGACAACAAAATTAAAGAAAAGTAAAAACAAAAAAGGAGCAGTAGGAATAACAAGCTCAAATAAATCTTTAATTAAGGGAGTAAAATATAAATTTAAGGCAAGGACATTTTATTATAAAAAAAATGGCAGGAAAGTATATAGCAAATGGTCGAATGTTATAAAATTAAAAGGCTGAGAAAGTAACTACAGGAGATAAATATGGACTCTATTATAGGCAGAACGATACTTGGATATAATGTTATAGAGAGAATAGGTGCAGGTGGATTTGGTGATGTCTACAAAGTTGAAAGAAACAACATTGTAGGTAATGTAACAAGAGCCTTGAAAGTCATCACTTTGCCAAGAGACAATGAATATATAGAAATATTAAATTTAATGGGTGGCGATAAGGAAAAAGCCGATACATATTTTCATAAAGAATTAGACAGAGTTGTAAATGAAATTCGTGTGTTTTCCATGATTTCTGAAAAAGACAACCACAATATTGTTTCGTACTATGAAAGTGATGTCGAAAAGGTTGGAGAATATAAATACAACATATACATTCTTATGGAATTTTTGACTCCACTTGACAAATGGATGCAAAATAACAACATAACAGTGGAAAATGCATTAGATATAGGAATCGGAGTAGCTGATGCTTTGGACATTTGCCATAAAAACGGAATAATTCACAGAGATATTAAATTAAGTAACATATTTGTATCTAAGTATGGAGTATTTAAAATAGGTGATTTCGGTGTATCTAAAAATATAAATAATGCAACTATGACAAAGACAATCAAAGGAACACCAAATTATATAGCACCTGAGGTTTACATAGGAAAAAATAAATATGATAGTTCAGTAGATAATTATTCTCTTGGAATTCTGCTTTACTATCTGTTCAACAAATTAAGATTTCCGTATTATCCTAATTTTCCAAATGAGTACACACAGGAGGATTCGGATAAGGCATTTTATAAGAGAATGAATTATGAAGAGGTAGAAAGTCCTGTTTGTGCACCTGAATGTGTTGCAAATATAATAAAAAAGGCAATTTCGGAGCGCGCTAAAAGATATAGTAGTGCCAAAGAGTTGTCTAAAGATTTATTAGATGCCAAATCGAATTTAATGCAGAAAGAGTTGGAAACAAAGATAGGATTTGAACCAAGGGTTGCTACAGATGATTGGGTTGAAAATGATAAAGAACGAAGGCTTGTGCAGGATTTAAACGGAGATAGCGAAAGCACTGTTAGTTTTATCGAACAGGGAATTACTGTTTTTGAAAAAAGAGAAGAAGATAAAACTGGTAATTTGCAAAAAAGAAAATTAGTAATTGCAGGTTCGGTTTGCGTGATTTGTATAATCGTAGTAGCTTTATTTTCAGGGAAAATGTTTTTGGACAGACAAAATAATGATAAGTCATTAGCAACGGCCGAAACATCAGAACAGGCGAATGAAAGTCAGAGCAAAGCATTAAAAGAAAACGAAGAATCAGCGATGGAGACTTTAAATGCAAATCAATCACAGCTGGATGAAAATTTAAACACTGAATCCGAAGTAAATCAAGCAAACCCAAATCAAAATTCTGAATCAGGAGCAGGACAGATTGATAATAATCAAAATCCTGAGCTGGGAGCAGGACAGATAAATAATAATCAAAATCCTGAAGATATGACAGTAGTAGAGATTACAAAGAAAGCAAAAAAGAAAAAGCAGCAGACAACTAAGGCACGGGTTCAGGAAACAACGAGTGCTCCAAAACAGAATAATGTAACACAAAAACCAACTCAAAAACCGACACAAAAACCAACGCAAAAGCCAACGCAGAAAAAATACGAGGATTTTGATTTTAAGAGTGTAGTTGAATAGGAAAGAAGGGATTATTTATGAAAAAGAAATTAATGGTATTCTTTTTAGCACTTATGTTATGTGCAACAACAATTCCTGTGGTAGTTACAGCCAATGCTCTGACAGGAAAAATTAACAATTCAGGATATAAGACAGAAAATGAAATTTATTTTAATCTTCCACATCGCGGATTGATGAAATACGATGTCGAAAGTGGCGATGCTGTTAAACTCAATTCACTAAAATTAGGAGACGGATCCAGTACATGGGGAGTAACAGTCGTAGCACACAAAGGTGATTGGTTATACGGAGAGTGGAACCAGTCAACAGGGACTGCATATAATGAGGGAAGCTATATTGTCAGAATAAATGCAAAAACAGGTAAGATAATTAAATTGGCAGAAGGAACCCAGCCTGTGGTAAAAGGAAAGAAAATCTATTTTTCCGGTTTAGATAAAGAAGAAGTTGATTTTGGAGAATACAATTATAAAAAATCAGAACAAAATTATGTTTGTGATTTGTATGGAAAACATTTGAAAAAGACAAACAAAAAAATAAAAATTAAAACAACAAATGAAATAGGCAAGAATTTTAAATTGTACAAAAAGTATAATGAAAAAGGCACAAAATATAATATGAATGTCATATTGAAATTCCCTAACGGAAATAAAGAAATCATAGGCAAATATTTTGAACCATAAAGTTTATTAAAAAACATATAAATCATAAATTAGATGTGCAAATTTGAACTCAAAAATATATGAAACATAATCCTAAACAAGAAATTGATTGCCATCAAATAAGGGGCGCCCTGGAAGTGAAAATGTAGCTTTCAGGGTGCTTTTTTGCTGTATATGATAGGGGTCAGTATGTGAAAAAAATAAAAAATTTTAGTGATATAATATGCATAACAAATCATTTAAATAATTTGTACGGATTGAGTAGAAAAATAAGGAACTATAGGCAAAAGATTTAAGGTAAACAGGAGGAAGAAACAATGAAACAGTTAAAGAAAATATTATGTATGTTTATGGCTTTATTAATGGTACTTACAGTAATTAATGTGTCAGATGTAAGTGCAGCAGCAAAGCCTAAATTAAACAAAAAGAAAGTAACAATGTATGTAGGAAAAACATGTCAGCTTAAAGTGAAAAACTATAAAGGAAAAGTAAAATGGTATATAGATGATAATAGTATTGCAAAAGTAAGTAAAAAGGGAAAAGTTAAAGCAAAAAGTTCTGGAATAACATATGTTTATGCTGAGGTAGGTAATGATTATCTTACATGTAAGATAAAGGTTAAAAACAAAAAATCATCAAAAACAACTGCTACAACGACACCATCAACGACACCATCAACAACACCGGCAGTTGAGATAGAACCAGAGTTAAACATTCAATTACCTAGTGTTCCATGTTCCTATAATGATTACACTTATAGTGGAAGAATCGATACAAGTTGTACAATATCAAATGTTCGTATTGAAAAAAGCTATTTTAAATATGATAATGATTTTTCAGTAAAATTATATGTTTCAGGAACGAAGACATATGATTCTAATGGAACAAAACACAGTTCAGCTGTAGACGTAGGTTGGAAATTATATGATATGAATAATAATGTTGTTGAAAGTGGAACAGTTTATTCACCAGGAGTAAGTATTGGAGAAAATTTTGTAGATGCATACACTTATATTAGCACAGATTTAAAACCAGGAAATTATAGATTAGTATTTGTAAATACAATTTAATATAACTTAAGATGCCATAGGAGTAGTAAAATCTTAACTTCTATGGCATTTTTAAACAGTAATTTATGTTTGAAAATAGATATAAGATATAATTTTATCTTAAAGAGGAGAAAGAAAGATGAATAAATTAAAGAAAATATTATGTATGTTAATGGCTCTTTTAATGGTATTGACAGTAATTAATACAACAGATGTTAGTGCGTCAGTAAGGCCAAAACTGAACAAGAAAAAAGTAACAATATATGTAGGAAAAACTTTTAACCTTAAGATAAAAAATTACAAGGAAAAAGTAAAATGGTTTTCAGAGGACAAAAGAATTGCAACTGTTAATAAAAAAGGTAAAGTAACAGCAAAAAAACAAGGAACAGTAACTATTTGTGCTACAGCTAGTAATTTTGTCCTTTTATGTAAAGTGAAAGTTAAAAGAAAAAAAACTAAATTATCGGATACTAATACATCAATCACAAATCGGACACAAACACAACCATCAGCACCGACATCAGCACCAACACCGACTCCTACACCGCAAATATCAGCAAAAGAAAAAGTAAAAAATATTTGTTTAACAAATGGAACAGTTGATTATAGTAGCTCGGACGGAACTTATTATTGGATAGGAAAAGTAAATTATTATAATGGAAATCAATTTTTTTGCAGATTAGCTTATAGTTCTACATATGATAAAATTACATTGGTTGAGTTATCAGGAAACATAATGACAACGATAGAACTAAATGATGCTACGGCTTCGACTTGTGAAGTTAAATTTTTTGATGGAGATAGTGTAATGTATGGAAATGGAATTTTATATAAAAATTTGATGTCTGATGACAATGCAGCCACATTTACAGATTACAATATCCCAATAGGTGCAATTTATTCAGGTGAAAAATTAGCTACAATTATGGCAAAATTATCATTGACTACATTTAATATTATGATGAACGAATATTCTTCAGATGTTAGCTCATCAAGTTTTGGTTTCCCATTCTAAGAAAAGACGTTTGGAATTGTATATTAATATTTAACAGTAAAAGGCAAGGACAGAAAAATCCTTGCCTTTTATATTAAAATGTAAAAATAAATTATGTAAACTAAATTACGGATTTTGACTGATTTTTATATAATATTCTGTAAAAAATAACGGTTTTATTAGTATAAATTCTATTGATTACAGATGATAAACAAATCCCCCAAACCACACAACATAAATCTTCAATACAAACCCTGCCTTCCCACTATATAAATATCCCCCAAAATACATCTCTACATTCATTGACGAATATATCCTAATTAGGTATAATTTACTTTATGAGTTTAAAGCAAAAAAGCAGTAAATTATGCTAAATACAAAATAATATGAAGTGCATTTGTATTGCACTATCAGTTTTATACATAATGACGAAAGGCAGGTTACATATTTTGAGTAAAAAAATTATGTTAGGTAACGAGGCGATTGCCAGAGGAGCATATGAAGCAGGAGTTAAAGTTACTTCAGCTTATCCTGGCACACCAAGTACAGAAATTAGTGAAAATGTTGTTAAATACCCGGGGATTAAAGCTGAGTGGGCACCGAATGAAAAAGTAGCAACAGAAGTTGCAATTGGTGCATCTATGGCAGGAGTTCGTTCAATGTGTATGATGAAACACGTTGGTGTAAACGTTGCATCTGACCCATTATACACAGTATCTTATATCGGTGTTAATGGTGGTATGGTTTTAGTTGCAGCAGATGACCCCGGAATGTACAGTTCACAGAACGAACAGGATTCGAGAATGGTTGCAAGAGCAGCAATGGTTCCTGTTGTAGAACCATCAGACAGTGAAGAAGCAAGAGTATTTACAAAGAGAGCGTATGAACTTTCAGAAAAATATGACACTCCTGTAATTCTTCGTTCAACAACAAGACTTTCACATTCACAGGGAATTGTTAATCTTGAAGAAAGACAGGAAATAGAAGATAAGCCATATGAAAGAAATGTAGCAAAAAATGTTATGATGCCGGGAAATGCAATTAAGCGTCATATTTTTGTAGAAGAACGTTTAAAGAGAATGGCAGAAGATGCATGTACATTAGACATTAATAAAGTTGAATACAACGATACAAAGATTGGTGTTATTACAAGTGGTATCGTATATCAGTATGTAAAAGAAGTATTACCTAATGCATCAGTTCTTAAGTTAGGATTGGTAAATCCACTTCCTATGAAACTGATCGAAGAATTTGCATCAAAGGTAGACACATTATATGTTATAGAAGAATTAGAGCCTGTAATAGAAGAACAGGTTAAGGCTCATGGAATCAAATGTATTGGAAAAGAAATTTTTACAGTACAGGGTGAATACAGTGCAAATATGCTTAGAAAAGCAATCTTAAAAGAAGATTTAGATTTAGATACACCTGCACAGGCACCGGCAAGACCACCAATTCTTTGTCCGGGATGTCCTCATAGAAGTACATTCTCAGTATTAAAGAAATTAAAAATTCATGCAGCAGGTGATATCGGATGCTACACATTAGGAGCTGTAAATCCTTTAAATGTAGTAGATACAACAGTTTGTATGGGTGCAAGTATTTCAACACTTCACGGTATTGAAAAAGCTAAAGGAAAAGATTTCATAAAGAACTGGGTTGCAGTAATTGGTGATTCAACATTTTTACATACAGGTGTTAATTCACTTATGAACATGGTTTACAATCAGGCAACAGGAACAGTTATGATTTTAGATAACTCAACAACAGGTATGACAGGTCATCAGGATCACTCAGCAACAGGAAAAATGTTAAATGGTGAACCAACATACGCTATTGATTTAGTAGATTTGTGTCATGCAATCGGTGTAAAGCATGTAGAAGTTGTAGATGCATTTGATATTAAGAAATTGGAAGAAGTAATTAAGACAGAAGTTGCAAGAGATGAAGTTTCTGTTATTATTTCTCAGTCACCATGTGCATTACTTAAGTCATTTGTACCAAAGGGCAAATGTTATACAATTCCTGAAAAATGTAAGAAGTGCGGAATGTGTCTCGTACCGGGATGTCCTGCAATTACAAAGAATGAAGACGGAACAGTTTCAATTGATGCAACAATGTGTAACGGTTGTGGATTATGTATGCAGAATTGTAAATTCGATGCAATTGGATTAAAAGAGAGAGGTGACAAATAATGGCAGATACAAAGAATATTATGATTGTTGGTGTAGGCGGACAGGGTACACTTCTCACAAGTAGAGTTTTAGGTGGAATCACAATTGAAAGCGGATATGATGTAAAACTTTCAGAAGTTCATGGGATGGCACAGCGTGGAGGAAGCGTTGTTACATTTGTAAGATATGGAGAAAAGGTAGCTGAACCAATTGTTGAAGAAGGTCAGGCAGATGTATTAATCGCATTTGAACGTCTTGAAGCATTAAGATATGCACATTTTCTTAAAAAAGACGGTGTAATTATCGTAAATGACCAGAGAATTGACCCTATGACAGTAGTTACAGGATTAGCAGAATATCCTGAAAACATTATTGAAAATCTTAGCAAAAAACATAAAGTAATCGCAGTAAATGCAATGGATGAAGCATTAAAACTTGGAAATTCAAGAGTATTTAATGTAATTATTTTAGGCGTTGCTGCAAAACATATGGATTTTGAAAAAGATAAATGGATTGAAGTTATAAAAGCAACAGTTCCACCAAAGACAGTAGACATTAATATTGCTGCATTTGAAAAAGGATACGAATTAGCATAATAAAAATAAACAATAAAGAAGGTGCAGTTGTGATAATTGATACACATACACACACTTTTCCGGATAGAATTGCCGCCAGAGCATTAGCCGGAATGGAGAAGAGTATTGTCGATAAACATGATTGGAATGTGAAGATAAAGGTGGCAGGAACAAGAGATGCACTTAGTGAATCTACAAAGAAAAACGGTGTCGATATTTCTGTGGTTGTTCCTGTGGCAACAAAACCTGAACAGTCTGCAAGTATTAATGAATTTGCGGCACAAACTAATGAAAAAACAAAGGAAACAGGCGTATTTTCATTAGGCGCAATACATCCTGACAATGAAGATTATAAAGATATATTAGATGACATTAAGAAAAAAGGATTAAAAGGAATTAAGGTTCATCCTGACTATCAAAAGGTTGAATTTGATGACCCAAGATATCTTAGAATTTTTAAATATGCAGATGAACTTGGTCTTGTAATTGTAACACACGCGGGAGAAGATATAGGTCTTCCGGAAAAGATTCACTGTACACCTGATATGGTGCTTAATGTACTAAACAAAGTTAATCCTAAAAAATTAGTCCTTGCTCATATGGGTGGATGGAATTTATGGGATGAGGTAGAAGAAAAATTAGTGGGAAAAAATGTCTATTTTGACACGGCTTTTTCTTTTGAAAAAGGTATTCCCCACTTAGAAAAAGAACAATTTTTAAGAATTGTTGAAAAACATGGTGCAGATAAAATTTTATTTGCAACAGACAGTCCGTGGTCTGATCAGGGATATACACTTGAAAGATTAAAAGAATTTGGAATGCCTGAAAAAGCATTGAACCTTATATTAGGGGAAAATGCAAAAAAACTATTTGAATTTTAATGAGGTAGAGAAATGCCAATCACAGAGATTTTAGAGAAGAACGCAAAAGAATACGGAAAAGATGTCTGCTTAGTAGAAATTAATCCGGACTTGCAGGAAAAGAAAAGAGTAACATGGAGAGATTACGAATTAATCGAATCCAATCCAATGTGTCAGTATAGAAGAGAAATTACATGGCACGTATTTAACGAAAAAGCAAACCGTTTTGCAAATCTGCTCATTAGCAGAGGAATTAAGAAAGGCGACAAAGTAGCAATTCTTTTAATGAACTGCTTAGAATGGCTTCCAATTTATTTTGGAATTTTAAAGGCAGGAGCTTTGGCTGTCCCATTAAATTTCAGATACGCAGCAGACGAAATAAAATACTGTGTTGAACTTGCAGAAGTAGATGTATTAGTATTTGGACCTGAATTTACAGGCCGTGTAGAAGAAATCGTTGATGAAATTGATGAAAAGAGAATTTTATTCTATGTAGGTGGTGACTGCCCAACATTTGCTGAAGATTATGATAAGTTAGCAGCAAATTGCCCAAGCTATTCACCTGACATTAAATTAACAGATGATGATTATGCGGCAATTTACTTTTCATCTGGAACAACAGGTTTCCCTAAAGCTATTTTACATAAACACAGAAGTTTAATGCATGCAGCAAAAGTTGAACAGAAACATCATGGACAGACTAAGGATGATGTATTTCTTTGCATTCCTCCACTTTACCATACAGGCGCAAAAATGCACTGGCTTGGAAGTTTTCTTGTGGGAGGCAAGGCAGTATTGCTTAAAGGTGTTACACCAAAGACTATTCTTGAAACAGTGTCAAATGAGCAGTGTACAATTGTATGGCTTTTGGTACCATGGGCTCAGGATATTTTGCTTGCAATAGAAAAAGGCGATGTTAAGCTTGAAGATTATAAATTAGACCAGTGGAGACTTATGCATATTGGTGCACAGCCGGTTCCACAGAGCTTAATTAAAAAATGGAAAACAATTTTCCCTCATCATCAGTATGACACTAACTACGGTCTTAGTGAATCAATTGGACCTGGTGCTGTACATTTAGGAGTCGAAAATATTGACCATGTTGGTGCAATCGGTGTTCCGGGATATGGATGGAAAGTTAAGATTGTGGATGAAAATGGTGTAGAAGTTAAGCAGGGAGATGTTGGTGAATTAATCCTTAAAGGACCTGGTGTAATGGAATGTTATTACAACGACCCTAAGGCAACAGCAGAAACGCTTAAAGATGGTTGGTTATACACAGGAGATATGGCTGAGCAGGACAGTGAGGGATTTATATACCTTGTAGACAGAAAGAAAGACGTTATTATTTCCGGTGGTGAAAATATTTATCCGGTTCAGATAGAGAATTTCTTAAGCAAACATCCTGATATAAAAGATGTAGCTGTAATAGGTATTGCTGATACAAGATTAGGTGAAATATCAGCTGCAATTATTGAATTAAAACCAGGTGTAGCAACAACAGAAGAAGATATTAATAATTTCTGTAAGGAACTTCCACGTTACAAGAGACCTAGAAAAATTATTTTTGCGGATGTACCTAGAAATCCAACAGGTAAGATTGAAAAACCTAAGTTAAGACATATGTATAACAGCGAAAACTTAGTAGATGCCCAGAACAGAGCGTAAAAGGGTAAATAATTAAATAAATTAAGATAATGCGAAAAGGCATAGCCCATAGAATTAAATTCATGAGTTGTGCCTTTTTTTGGCTCTTAAAATTTATGAATAAACAGAACATATTATATCAAATTAAATATAACGGTAAACAATATATTGACACACAAAGTATTAGAGAATAATATATGTATATATCAAAGGGACAATACAATTTATAGGAGGAGCGATATGAAAAAGTATTTGGCGGGAATTACAAGTGCAATTGCAACACTAGCATGTATCTTGGCAAACTATCTGGTGAGACTTGTTAATAAGGAAGTTTCAATGTCTTATAAGGCATGGGAAGGAATAGGAAAAGAGATTATTATTTACATAGTCTTAGGATTGATTATTGGATATAATATTTATGTATTAAGCAAAAATATTAAGAATAATACAATCACAATAATAGTTGCCGTAATTGTTAACATAGTAATTGCAGCTATTATGTTTTATTGGTGGGATCAGGTATGGACAATAGTTTTATTAGTGGGAAGTTATTTAACACTATTATTAACAAAGATAATTGAAAAAGAAGCATAAATAATAAAAGCGATAGAGTTCTGATATGAATCCACAACACAAGTTGAGATAATATCATTAATTCTATCGCTTTTATATTTAAAGGAAAGAGGAGGACACAGAGATGAGAAAAAGAAGATGCAAATGGGGAAATTGTTTCACTGCTTTATTAGTATGTGTAATGAGTGCAAGTGTTTTTGCGGCAACAGCTAGTAGAACAACTGTATATGCAGATTCAGAAGATAAATCGATTCAACTGGAGTACAGATGCTATGATACAGAAAAAGATAGAGGAATAATTATAGATTAAATATAGAAGAGGCAGTTGCGTCTGTGATTAAATCACTAAAGCAACTGCCTCTTCTTAGATAAGTATATTACTGCCGGATTATTCCGGTAATATTATTCAATTTTATTTAAACTGGTGATTCTGTATCTGTAATCTGCATCCCGGTACATAACCACTGAAATATAAGTAACTGCTCATATCAATAGTTTTACTATTGTATGAAACTGTATTGTCTCCATTTAAAACATCTTTAGCAGCTTTAATACAGTCAGAATTTAAACTTCCACTGTCGTATAATGATAATGATCTGCTAAGAGAACCATTTCTTGCAGGAGTAAATTGACCACTCTGATAAACAACTCCGCTAACTGTGTTAGGGAAGAGTGAAGATTTTACTCTGTTCATAACTACAATTCCTACAGCTTTCTTACCGGCATAAACCTGATTGCCTGATTCACTGTAGATAATTGAAGAAAGCATTCTTAAATCACTGTTATTATAACGATTCTTAACAGTTACCTTAATTTTTCTATAAGTTGAACCGTTAACTTTACTTGTTATTGTAATTGTTGCCTTGCCGGCCTTCAAACCGGTAACAGTACCTTTCTTTGAAACCTTAGCAACCTTTTTGTTGCTTGATTTAAAAGAGTAGTAATCAACATTGTTACCATTGCTTTTTAAAAGTTTCTTTATCTTATATGTCTTATTTACCTTAATTGTCTTCGTAATACTTATCTGTGATTTGTTTGTTGAATTAATATCTGCGTTTACCATTGTAATGCTTGATGCAATAAGCATAAATGCTATCATTAGTAAACTATAAATCTTTAATTTCACAACTACCTCCAAATGTTACGCTTATATTTTACAAATGTTACAAATTTGTTACGTTTATTAATAATGCCTTAAAAAACAGTTTTTGTCAAGGGTTTTCTTAAAGGAATAATATGACAAACCGTAATAAATAATAAAAAATGAGAACAAAAACGAAAAAAATCGAATTAATTTGTTACGGTTTGTAACAATTGAAAATGGAATATATAGTGAATGAAAAGAGTGGTTCATACAAGTACTTGATGAAAATGCAATATATCATATTTTAAGTTGCAATGACTCATAAAATTTATTTATAATAAGAAAAATTTTTTTGATATTGTAACATTTATGCTAATTGACAAATATAAAATTATATGTTACTTTTTTCAGAAGAAAAGTATATAAATTAACTGCCACCGGGTAGTAGCGTATAACGCTGGAGTTCATATCGTTAGATCTTTGAAGATATGAAGTTCCGGCGATTTTTTTGTAATAAATAACAGAAGAAAATAGTGGACGGCAGAATTTGTGTAATAAAAGAATAATGAAATGCTAAACAATATTTTTAAAATAGAAGGATGGAATAATGAACAGTAACTTAAAAGAGTTTATTAAATATACAGTTTTTAATGTTTTAGGAATGATAGGGTTGTCATGCTATATATTAGCAGATACTTTCTTTATATCATTTGGACTAGGTGCAAATGGACTTGCGGCTCTAAATTTGGCACTGCCGGTTTACAGCGTTATTAACGGAAGTGGGTTAATGCTTGGAATAGGTGGAGCTACTAAATATGCAATAATGAAAAATCAGGGAAATAAGAAGTATAATGAAAGTTTTATGAATACAGTGTTTATGGCAATCGTTATTGGAATAATATTTTTCTTAACAGGGATTATTTTTTCGGGAAATATAGCAACGCTGTTGGGGGCAAATAAACAGGTTTACCATATGACATCTATTTATTTAAAAGTTCTTCTCATGTTTGGTCCGGCATTTGTATTAAATAATGTAATGAATGCATTTGTTAGAAATGATGGAAATCCCAAACTTTCTATGATAGCAATGTTAGTAGGTAGTTTTGGCAATATTATTTTAGATTATTTATTGGTAATTAAATTTAGCATGGGAATGTTTGGAGCTGTCCTTGCAACCGGATTTTCGCCGATTATGGGACTTATGGTGTTATCGGGACATATTGTTTCAGAGAATAGCAACATTAAATTTAAAGTAGCAAAAATAAGAGCGTCATTTATTAAATCAATAATAATGCTTGGAATTCCTTCGTTTGTTACAGAAATGTCATCAGGCATAGTGATTTTTGTGTTTAATATAATTATATTAGGCTTACAGGGAAATGTAGGGGTGGCAGCATATGGTGTTATTGCAAATTTAGCCCTTGTAGTGATTTCAATTTACATAGGTGTAGCACAGGGAAGCCAACCTTTGTTTAGTGCGGCATATGGGAAAAATGACAAGAAGATGCAGAAACAGTTATTTAAATATGCAATTACTGCTGTAACTTTGATTTCTATAGTAATATATGCAGTTATTTTGTTATTTGCAAATCCAATTACTTCTATATTTAATGGCGAAGGAAATATGAAGCTTCAGGCTATGGCAGTTAAAGGAATGTATTTATACTTTACTTCAATTTTATTTATTGGAATGAATATTGTGATGGCTACTTATTTTGCTGCAAGAGAAAAAGTAATTCCTTCATATATAATATCTTTTGGAAGAGGATTTGTTGTAATAATTCCAATGGCATTTATAATGAGTTTCATATGGAAAATGACAGGCGTATGGCTTGCAATGACTGTGACTGAGGGAATAATTGCTGCTGTCGGAGTGGCACTAATAAAAAAAGCTTAGGCCTTTAAGGTCTAAGCTTTTTTATATAAATTATTTAAACATATGATGTGCAATTCTAAATTTACTTCTGTAAATATATCTGCTAAAGAATAATGTTTTTGTCATATTGATAGATGAGTTCTTGTAAACAACCATCTTATCGCCATTTAATGCTTCCTTAGCTGCTGCAATACAGTCAGGATCCATTCTTCCGCTATCATATAATGCTAAAGATCTGTTAAGTGAACCGTTTCTTGCAGGAGTGAACTGTCGTCTCTGATAAAGAACACCTTTAATTGTGTTAGGGAAGAGACTTGATTTCATCCTGTTAGCAACTACAATACCAACAGCTTTCTTTCCGGCATATGGTTCTCCACATGCTTCACTGTAAATGATAGATGACATATATCTTAACTGACTTGCTGTGTAACTGCTCTTAACATCAAGATTAACAGTGGCATATACTGAATCATCTGTGTCAGAAGTAACAGTAACAGTTGTTGAACCTGTCTTAAGACCGGTAACAGTACCTGCCTTTGAAACCTTAACTACAGTTGAGTCATCAGCTGTAAAAGTCATATCTTTTACTGATTCAGAATCAAGATTTAATGATTTCTGTAATTTGATTTTCTTGTTAACTTTAACTGATTTATTAATATCTAATGTATTGTCTGTGTTATCTGTACTAGTTATATTGTTGTATGAATTTTCTGTTGATGTTTCTACTTCTGAAGCTGTTGATGTTTCAGTTGCTACTGTATTAGTATTAGGTATTGAAACTGAATCATCAGCGTGTACTGTTACAAGTCCTACTGCTGCAAACATAAAAGTAAAAACTAAAGAACTGTAAATTTTACGTTTCAAAACTAACCTCCAATTATTATATAATTAATTACGAATAATTATTACGAAAAGTCGTAAATTTATTACAAAAATATTACGCCTATTAATAATGCCTTAAAATTCAAAAAATGTCAAGAGTAGGACACAGTCTTTTAACATATTTAAGAATAGGATAAAGAAAGATAAATAAGTTGCAATGAATAGTTTGTTTTGTTAAAATTTAAAAAGGTTTTGCCGTATAAATGGGCATTCTGAGCAAAAATGGTTAAAAATTTTTTTTAACAAATATATAGAATAAATAAAAAGAAAGTAAAAAATAAAAAAATTTACTAAAATATATAAAAATTTCGTTTTTTTGTGAAAATTATTGAAATTTGAAATAATTAGAATAATGAAAAGAGGCATTAATTTGAATATATTATCAGTTGAAAATATAACACATTCTTTTACGGAAAGAAAATTATTTGATAAAGCAAGCTTTTATCTTCATGAAGGAGACAAAGTAGGTGTTATTGGCATAAATGGAACAGGAAAATCTACATTATTAAAAATAATGGCAGGAATAGAAGAGCCGGATGAAGGAAAAGTAATTAAGGCATCGAATTTAATGATTCACTATTTGCCACAGAATCCTAAGTTTAATGATGAGGATACGGTCATAGAAAGTGTACAGAATATGGTACATCATCATGCAAATGAAAATGAACTTATAGAAGCTAAAAGTATGATGACACGTTTAGGAATAACGGATTTTGAACAGAAAACAGGAGAATTGTCAGGAGGACAGAGAAAAAGACTGGCTTTGGTTTCGGTGTTGCTTACACCATGTGATATTTTAATTTTAGATGAACCTACAAACCATTTAGATAGCACAATGGCTGAGTGGCTTGAAAATCAGCTTAAGGCATTTAAAGGCGCTCTTGTAATGGTAACTCATGACAGATATTTTTTAGATAGTGTAACAAATAGAATAATCGAACTTGATAAAGGAAAGATTTACAGTTATCAGGAGAAATATTCAGGATATTTGCAACGTAAGGCAGAAAGAGAAGCGAGTGACAAAGCCAGCGAACGTAAACGTCAGAGTATTTTAAGAAAAGAAATTGAGTGGATGCAAAGAGGTGCAAGAGCAAGGTCTACGAAGCAGAAAGCTCATATTCAAAGATATGAAAATTTGAAAAATCAGCAGGGAATAGTAGAGGATGAAAAAATTGAACTTAGCAGTATAAAGTCCAGAATGGGAAGAACAACCATCGAAATTGAAAATATTTCTAAGGCTTACGGAGACAATGTGTTAATCAAAGATTTTACATACAATTTCCTGAAAGGTGACAGAGTCGGATTTGTAGGAAAGAATGGATGCGGAAAAACAACTTTGATGAAGATTATTGATGGCCGAATTAAGCCTGACAGTGGAAATATTAATATTGGACAGACAATTAAGATGGGTTATTATACTCAGGAAATTGAAAATGACAAAGATGCGGGAATTGCTTATATGGATTCTGAAGACAGAGTTATTGATTACATTAAAAATACTGCTGAATTTGTCAGAACTGAAGAAGGGCTTGTTTCGGCATCAGTTATGCTTGAAAGATTCTTGTTCCCATCATCACAACAGTACAGTAAGATTGGCAAATTATCAGGTGGCGAGAGAAGAAGACTAAATCTTTTAAGAGTTCTTATGGAAGCACCAAATGTTCTTATTTTAGACGAACCTACAAATGATTTGGATATAGAAACAATGACAATATTGGAAGACTATTTAGATAGTTTTGATGGAATTGTAATTACTGTTTCTCATGACAGATATTTCCTCGACAGAGTTGTAAGAAGAATATTTTCTTTTGAAGGAAATGGTGTGATTCGTCAGTATGAAGGTGGTTACACAGATTACATTAATAAAAAGAAGGAAAATGAAACACCGGAAGAAAATATTTTTTCAAATTCAAAGTCAAAAAATTCTTCAGAAGATAAAAATGGTAAGTCAGACTATAAAAATAGAAATAAAAAATTGAAATTCTCTTACAATGAGCAGAGAGAATATGAAATCATAGAAGATGACATATCTAAATTAGAAGAAAAACTTGAAAAATTAGATGATGAAATGAACAAAAATGCTACTAATTCTGTAAAACTAAAAGAATTGATAGATTCTAAAGAAGAAACAGAAACTCTTTTAATGGAAAAGATGAACAGATGGGAATATTTAGAAGATTTGGCTAAAAAAATAGAAGAGCAGGGAAGGTAAATATTGTTTATAGAAATGATAACCATAAAATAAAGGCAAGGGAAAATTTCCCTTTGCCTTTGTTGTTTCCTAATATAATAAAGTCTGTTAATGAACAGATTGTTCAGTTCTTAAAAATGTCTGATAGAATATTTTCATGATATTCTTTGTTTACTGATTATCAGATACTTTATCTAAACACTCTAAGAATTTCTCATGGTATTCAGTCATGTTGTTTTTTAATGAAACAGGTCTTCCGTTTTTACTTAAAAAGCAATGGCTTGTAATGCCTCGAGTTGTTACTTTGCCGGATTTTTTATCAACTATTTCATAATTTAATTTCATACGAATGCCATTGTATTCGATAAGGCTAACCTTAATAAGCATTGTTTCGCCAAACTGAACCATACGCTTGTATTCACATTGAACACTAAGAACAGGTGACATAATACCATTCTCTTCTAATTCTTTATAAGGTATACCTAAGGAATCCATAAAAGCAATTCGGGCTTCTTCAAAATATCTTAAGTAATTTGAATGATGAACAACTCCCATCATATCAGTTTCATAATAATTTGCTTTTCGCTCATATGTAAATGTCATATTAAAAATCCCTTCTATCTTAATTTAAATCATTGCATCTTTAATTTTTATCAACATTATTAGTATACATCATTTTACAAAAATGTGTTATCAAAAATATTGACAATAAAAATGCGATTTTGTATAGTGTATCTGGGTTTAGTTTTACTAAACATTAAGGTTAGTATTTGAAAATAAAGGAAAAAATAATGGATATAGGATTTAAGATAAAAGAATTGAGAATGGAGAGGGGATTAACGCAGGAAGAACTGGCTGACAGGGCAGAACTTTCTAAGGGGTTTATTTCTCAGGTTGAAAACAATCTTACATCTCCATCAATTGCAACATTGACAGATATTTTGCAGTGTCTGGGAACGGATTTAAAAGATTTTTTTAATGATACGAAGGATGAGCAGATAGTTTTTTCAAAAGAGGATTATTTTGAAAAAAATGATAGTGAATTAAAGAATTCCATACAGTGGATAATCCCTAATGCCCAAAAGAATACGATGGAACCGATTCTTCTTACATTAGAACAGGGAGGTTCGACGTATCCGGACAATCCTCATGAGGGAGAAGAATTTGGATACGTATTAAAGGGAAGCGTGGAAATCCATATAGGTGGAAAGATTTATAAGGCAAAAAAAGGCGAGTCATTTTATTATGAAGCAAAATACAGCCATCATATAGAATCAAAAAAAGGTGCAACAATAATATGGGTAAGTTCACCACCGAGTTTCTAAAAATATCGAAACAATAATGGTAAGTTTATCACTTGATTTATAATGACGACTAAGAACTACCATAAATTTATAGGTGTGTTGATTAACATATACAATTGTAAAAAATTGGAACTAATAAAAAGATTGGAGGATATACAGTGAGCAATAAGATTATTGAATTAAAAGGAATAACAAAGACATTCGATGACCAGCAGGTTTTAAAAGGAATAGATTTAAATATATATGAAAATGAATTTTTGACATTGCTTGGACCTAGTGGATGCGGAAAGACAACACTTCTTAGAATTTTAGGCGGATTTGAATCAGCAGACAATGGAGAGGTTTTGTTTAATGGTAAAGATATTGCAAAGGTTCCGCCATATAAAAGAGAAATAAATACGGTATTTCAGAAATATGCTCTTTTTCCATTTTTAAATGTATATGATAATGTGGCTTTTGGTCTTAATTTGAAAAAAATGGATAAGGACGTAATAGATAAAAAAGTTAAAAATATTTTAGCTTTAGTTGGACTCGAAGGATTTGAAAAGAGAGATGTTACAAGACTTTCAGGTGGACAGCAGCAAAGAGTTGCCATAGCAAGAGCTCTTGTAAATGAACCTAAAGTTTTGCTTCTTGATGAACCACTTGGAGCACTTGATGCAAAATTAAGAAAGGACATGCAGATTGAACTAAAAAAGATTCAGAAAGAAGTAGGAATTACTTTCGTATTTGTAACTCATGACCAGGAAGAAGCGTTGTCAATGTCCGACACGATTGTTGTTTTAAATGATGGTGTTATCCAGCAGATTGGTACGCCTATGGATATTTACAACGAACCTGAAAACAGATTTGTTGCAAATTTTATTGGCGAGTCAAATATTATAGAAGGAAATATGCTTAAGGATTGTCTGGTAAAATTTGATGATATTGAATGGGAGTGCGTTGATAAAGGGTTTAAAGATAATGAAGAAATTGAAGTAGTTCTTCGTCCTGAAGATATGGATATTGTAAAACCCGAAGAGGCACAGCTTGTAGGCACAATTATTTCAAAGGTATTTATGGGAGTTCACTATGAGTATCTTGTTGAAACAAAATATAGAAATTATAAAGTTCATACAACAGATGATTATGAAGTGGGGCTTAAGGTTGGAATGACAATTGACCCATTTGACATTCAGGTTATGTATAAGATGGATTATTAATAGGAGGAAACAAAATGAACGAAGTTCATTTTCTATAAATGTTTCCGACGAATAGC
>ERZ860668.131-NODE-131-length-63898-cov-5.382203_pt1 | contig 63898 bp, 67 predicted proteins | sample MGYA00510062_ERZ860668 | MGnify/ENA primary metagenome ERZ860668 (study PRJEB30046, sample SAMN00715258) | human gut metagenome | study: EMG produced TPA metagenomics assembly of the A metagenome-wide association study of gut microbiota in type 2...
ATATAATTATTGCTAATATAATTCTTTTAAATGTCCATATTCTTTTAATCATTTTCTTCTCCAAACTTTTTAATAAATTCTAATTTATATGTTTCTCTGTATCTACATTATACCATTTTCCAATACCTGCAACAATGCTTCAAAATCTTAAGATTACTATTTTTTCTGCTTTTGAAAAGCTACTTATCCGTCCATAATTTGTAAAGGGTGCTTAGCATTGCTTACGCAACAAGCCCTTGACAAATCATAGCCCGATAAGTTTAGGATAATCAAGCAGAGATGAAATAGTCCGTTGTTTCAAGACAACGAAAAAGAGATACCAACACACTTATGTAGTATCTCTGGTTTAGTGACAATATTTTTTTATTCGCAAGCAGGTAAACACAGGTTATTCCTTAATATCCTTTTGTTTGGGAAACTCCTGTCTCCCATCTGGAAACGGTTCTCGCCGATACGCCAAACTTTTCTGCAAGCTGTTCTTGTGTAAGATTTTTTTCCTTACGGCATTGTTTCAAAAAAGCTCCTATCTTTTTTGTGTCCATGTTTCTACCTCTCTTTCACCTACAGCTTACCAATTATTTCAAAAAATCCCACGACACAAACCGAGAATCACCTGATTTTCCACCAGACATTGCGTGTCTGGTACAGATTAATCCATTTCAAACAAAAAATTTTCGTAATCTTTTACGTAATATCTGATATTTTTCCGGCCTTTTTGAATAATGATATGTCCCTCTGCTTCCAGTCTTACTTTCTGTGCCTGGATACCTCCGGGATACTTTTCATTCAATTCACCATTTGCTTTCAGCGTTCTCCAGTAAGGAGTTTTATCTTTCAATCTCTGATGGCTTGCCCAGGCAGCAATAGATACAAAAATTCCGGCAGTTATAGGTTCTGTAAAATCTGCATCATTCTCTTTTGCAAAAAATTCTCTTATCTTTCCAACTGTAATCACTTTACCATATGGAATTTTTTTCATCACTTCATCATAAGCAATGGGCGGTGCAAAGTACATTTTGTTTCCACCATATTTTTCAATGCTCTTTACATCCGTGATTATCTGAAACTTTGGCATATCTTTATTATCCTGCAGCATTGCATTAAAATCCTTCTTATCTTCATTAGCCATATCCGCCACCTCCTGATCTAAGAATATACATCTTTCCGATTTTATGCAATGAGACACTTTTGTAAATTTCTTATCATAACCAGAATTTATAACTCTTTCCTATGGTTTAAGTGAATGCCAATATGTCCTACCCCCAGTATTATTGTAGACACGAATAACATTGGGTTTCGTCCGTATATAGCAATCAAACAACACGCTATAACTGGAAGAGTAGCACCTGCAACAGGAATACCCATTATACTGCTATAAAAATCTTTCATCGTCTTTTCACTTTTAAAATATCGTATCCAATATAATTCATACATAATCATCAGCACAAATGCAGCAATTAACCAAATCATCCATGCTGTAATACCTTGAATATTAAAATCACTGAAAATCAGCAACAAACAAGTCACTAAAACTTCGCCGGCTCTCTCAAACAACAGCAAGATTTTGTTTTCATTATGTACATATTTTTCGTAATCCTTTGGCTGATTCTTCGTCCAATATAAGTTTGGAATCATCAACATGATAAGAAAAATCAATCCAATATATGAAAATCCCAAATGCATACATTCACCTCATGATTCCCGATAATTTTCAGTTCTATAAACTGAACTACGATTTTTCATTTTGAAGAAAAATCTAAACAATCAATCGTTTTCTTAAATATCCGCTTTTCTTCATTCGTTCATATGTACCAAGTGTATCATTTTTATTTATAAACTCCAATGCTTCGTCATATTCCATTCCTAATATAAGTAAATTCATTCTTGCAGCATGCAAATAATTCTCGTACCATTCCCATTCTGGATTCCTAGACAATTCTCGAATTGTAGAGCGTGATACTATAGGATTTATTGCGTAATTATCTGGTTGACAAAAACTATTTACAATATTAATATTGTTCTCCATTACTTTTGTTTGTCCCACCATAGAACCACCCATACTATTCCATAGAGGAAAATGACCATACTTTCTTCGGAATGACTCAATTAATATGCCTTCTACTCTCTTTATATCATCTCGTCCTTGCTCACTTAACATATCCTCAATTGGAGAGTTCTGCTGCTTTGCAAATTTCTCATACACTTTTCTGTTTCTATGAACCAACGGTTGAGATAACGGCGATTGCACAAATATTGTGTAACCCAATCGTTCATTTCTTGAAAAATAATCTTCAATTTGTTTTTGTTTCGATCCCTCTTTAATTGGTAAAATCCCATTATGCTGTTTAAATCTTTCTGCTAGGTCGCCTGCTAATCCAATATAGAGAACTGCTTCCGCATAGTAATCCCAAAAACAATAAATTCCTGCCGAAGCCCAACCGTAGTTATCTGTCGGAGAACATAAATCATCGATAGCATCTGCCATTTCCAAGGCTTCTTCTTTTCTATACGCATCTATAATAACTGTTCCAAACATTACATATCTCCTTGCTAAACACCATCTGTCTTTTTCTCATTTTATCACACTCACATTCCAAACACCATTCTTATATTAGTAAAAGAACAGCCTTCCGACTGCTCTCTGTGCTTACTATAATGTAGCTAACTTACATATCGTTCGCATCCTATATATGTTTTTTCATATTCTCACAACTCCATTTCTTTGTGTTTGATTTTATTTTTCTTCTGCTGCATATTGTGCTCCTGGCTTCTTTCTCTGCCCCATTGCAGCCTGTCACTCAGTTTTCTCGGCATCTGCTCTTTTCGTTTTTGTTCTTCCAGTGCTTTTTCCTTCTGAATATCACGCCAAATTGCCGACTCTATAGTATCACTGCCAAATATCCGTAGTGCTCTTTTATATTTATCTGATATTACTTCCAGCTTATCTACATCATCACACAACTGATTGCACATATCCGCCACCTTATCAGCATCCTTTTCTAGATCATCATAATCTTTCTTCAACTGCTGATATTTATCTCTCCATTTTTCTGCTTCTCTGGAAAGTTCTATCACCTTTGCAGCTAATCCTGCAATATAATTCTTCATCTTAGCGAACAGAGGTTTAATCTTTTTATTGCGGTATGTAGACGCCAGTTCCAGTGCCCCGACTTCTGGCAACACTAATTTAATTTGCCCGGAATTCTTTAATTCCTTATCAATACTATTTATGATTGGCTGTAACTGATTCCGTTGCTTCTCCATATGCTTCAGTTCTTTGTCCGCCTGTTCTTTGCTTTCCCTGACTTGATCTCTGGCTTTTTCTGCATCAGCTTTTTCCTGATTAAGCGCCTTTATATCTGATTCTGTCGCTTCTACATCTGCTGTCAAATTTTCTATTTTCTGCTCCAGCTCCTTTACTTCTTTTGCACGTTCCTTCTTCTTAAAATTATACACATCCAGATGTTCTTCATGAGTTCCTTTCTGCTCCCATTCGATTTCATGCCGCTCCATAATCTCTGCCAGAACTTCTTTTTCATGATTGATCCATTGATTCAATTCTGTATCATGCTTGGCACCGCCTTGAAATCCAAGGCTTTTCAACGCCTGTTTCAACGAGACTCTTGTATCCATTCCTTTTCCCTTCCATCCGGTCACATAAGGTACAAAATCAATATGTAGATGTGGGGTAGCTTCGTCCTGATGCAGATAGCAGCAAAATACCCGGAGTGTTGGATTTCGTCTCTGAAAATCCTGCATATATTCATCCAATACTTTCACCGCAAGATCTCCCTCTGGTGTCCCGGCAGCCATATCTTTATTATTTCCAATCTGGAAAATTACTTCATGGAACAACTTCTCCTGCTTTCCATGCTGAATCTTATCATAATAATTCGTAATCTTCCGATCATTTCTTTTCCCGACATTATACCGTTCTACCGATTCATCAAACAGTTCTTTGTAAACATCCTTCAGATTTTCATCCCGGTAACAAATGTTCAGATATACTCTGTTCTGATTAACATTTTCTGCAATAAAATCCCTTCTGTTATGCGCAAGAGAACCTGTTCCTGTCATACCGCTGATTGTTCTTTTCATCATCCTATTTTTTCACCTCACATTCTCTAAATAGTGCCGGATACGGCACATAAATTGTATTCATGCCCGTTAGAGCGGTTTTGTTACTTTTGTCAAAAGTAACGCAAAAGCACTTTCGACAGCCGTACCGTCCATCAAAAGTACCCTTGCGCCCTGCCAGGAGCTTTTCTTCCCTTCGGTCGGTATGTCTGTGACCTGTTATATCCTTGCCTGAATATATTCCAGGTCACCACGATACGGTGTGCCCACCAGATACCAGTTCCGCTCAGCATCCATTTCCATCCGGGTCTGTACCCATCTGCCATCCAGCAAAATCTGCAGGCATTCCCCACAATGCAATCCGGTATCAATCCATAAGTCCGATAACAAGATGCCATATCTTTCGCTACTACTGTTGTAACCAAGTCTTCCCTCTCTCATTGTCCAGTCTCCTTTCCAGATACATTCAAAATCCCTACCAAGGATGCCCTGAATCATGGCTTCCTTTCAGATGTCTTACAAAAACTTCCGTCCTCACATCTGCAACTTTTCCTTGTCTGCCATTTATACAGGAGCGTGCCACGCCCCTGTCATATGGCATCCAAAGAAGAATTACCATCGAAAGTCAGCCTGTATTCCTCGCCTGTCCAGATACTCCTGGCGAGCTTTTTCTCGTTCTTCCTCTGTTGGAGCGGTTTTTGATTTCGTATATAATTCACGTTCCACCATAGTGTTCATTTTCTGCTCCAATCCTTTTTTCACATCATCGGCACAACTATCATCATCAAGCAGATGATATCGGAGCAGTTTCATAAATAATTGCTGCGGTACTTGTACATTTTTCATTCATAGCTCCTTTCAAGATAGCAAGATTCCCTGTTCTTAAAGAGATGGTAATCTTGCCATCTTCCCAATACTATTCAGGCAACATCCAGAACCACTGATTACCAATCTTCACAGACTCAATTTCCAGTTCCTTCTTCGCATTCCATAGTGTTTTCTTTTTAATCCCCCGACTTTCTGCTTCTTCTGCCACCTTTGTCTGGGCTACAGAACCGGATACCAAAATTTCCTTTAAAAATTCCTTTGCTTCGTGAATTTTCTGCCCCCGGTTGTCTCCGCTTAACAAATCATCTGCACTGATGTCATATTCCCCAATCCATTCAAATCCAGTATCTTTATCCAAACGAAATGCAATGGATTTTCCTTCCGGTGCAAGGGAACTTTTCACATGACACACCACACGAATTTCTGGTTCATCCTTGATCCTTCCGACAATCAGTACGCTTCTGGCTGCCGCTTGAAAATCAATAGAGCCAAGTCCACGGTATGACGATTTCCCATTACTGTTTTTGTTCATATGACCAATCAAAATAATCGCACAATGATATTTCTCAGCAAGCACCGCTACACGCTTCATCAAGGGGCGAATTTCATTTGCCCTGTGCATATCTACAGCAGCCCCCAGAAAACCCTGTATCAGGTCTAAAACTACAAGGCGTGCTTTTGTCTTTATGATAGCTTCTTCTAATCTGGCATCCATCATAGTCAACGCCTGATCGTTATCATCAATTACCATCACTCTGGAACAGTCTGCACCTGCTGAAAGAAGTCGAGGCTTAATGGTATCGCCCAATCCATCCTCTGCAGTCTGATAAATTACATTTACCGGCTCCAGATCCATTGTTTTTTCCTCCAAGGCTGGTTCATCACTGCCCGATGGTAATACTGCCTCGCCTTTTGTCAGCTTTGCAATAATCTGCAGCACCATTGTGGTCTTGCCCTCACCGGGATCTCCCTGCACGATCGTAACTTTCCCAAAGGGAATAAAGGGATAAAGCAGCCAATCTATTTTTTCTACCTCTACCTGTTCCATATTTATCAGTTTTAAATTCGGTTCATCTCTTCTGTTATCCAAAATTACCTCCATTTTCTGTTGAAAGAAAGTGGAGACTTTGGTAGAATAACCTTAGTATTTGATTTGGATTTTCTACCAAGTCTCCGCCTTTAGGTGTTTGCTGACACTTAAAGGCTTTTCTTTTCATCTTCCAATATCTCTGTTTTAAAATCACTTGCTTTCCATGTTACTGAACAATCATCACCAGTGATTTCAATTACCTGTTGCATTAATGCCCGGCAATCTGCCAGCACCTCATACAAATCCTCTGTTTCCAGATGTTCCAGACGTTCCCACAACCGCCTTATTTCAAGGCTTAACCGATCACTTTGATATTTACCAACCGCAATCTTTACTTCCTGATGTAGTACAGACTGAATGAAATATTTTCCTTTCGGCAGTCCACTCACTTTAATGCGGGCTTCTAATTCTCTGCGTTCCTCCGGTGTCATTCGAAAACAAACTGTCTGATTACGTTTTCTGTCTTTATCTAATCCACTCATTACAAATCCCCCTTGTATTCCCTGTCCAGCCGTTCAGCCAGTTTTGTCTGCTTGTTTGGATAAAGATGTGCGTAGGTATTCAGTGTAGTTTCCACTTTTTCATGTCCGAGACGGTTTGCAATCTCCAGCGGTGAAAATCCCAGTTCAATCAGCATACTTGCATGAGAATGTCTCAAATCGTGTACTCTTATCCGCTTTACGCCACTTTCTTTAATTCCTCTCTGCATTTCATGCTCCAGATAATATTTTGTAATGGGAAACAGCCTGTCGTTCTCCTGTAAATCATATAAGCTGTCCATATAATCTTTGATATCTGCAGCCAGAAACTCTGGAACGGTAATCACTCTCTTGCTCTTCGGTGTCTTTGGCGGAGTGATCACATCTTTCTTTCCAAGACGTTGGTATGATTTTGTGATAGAAATTGTTCTCTTTTCCAGATCTACATCTTTCGGATTCAGAGCCAGAAGCTCTCCCAAACGCATCCCCGTCCAGTACAAGGTCATAAATGCCATATAAGAAAGTCTTTTGTTCATGACACTGTCGATAAACTTCCTAAATTCCTCTCCTGTCCAGAAATCCATTTCTTCTGCCTTGCTCTTACCCATACTTCCGGCTTTTGCACAGGGATTACTTTTCAAATCGTAATATCGAATCGCATAATTAAAGATTGCACTCAGCTGATTATTGATTGTTTTCAGATAAGTGGGTGAATACCCCATTTTAATCAATTCATTCTGCCATTGACGGATGTCAGCTGCAGTAATGTCATTTACCCGCTTATTCCCGAAATACGGGAGAATTTTCAGCTCCACGATATACTTTTTCGTTCTCATGGTATGCTCCCGCAGGCGTGTCTCCATATCTGCATAATACATCTTCCAAAAATCCTCGAACTTCATATCAAAGTCTGCTTTTTGCGTAATAAGGAAATTTCTAAGCCATTCCTCCGCCTCTCTTTTGGTCGCAAAACCTCTTTTAGTGGATTTCCGGCGTTTCCCCTGCCAATCCGTATAACGATACTGAATCAACCATTTTCCTGTTTTCTTGTCTTTTTCCGCTTTCATTCGACCACCTCCTATGCACTGAAACCATACCAGCGTTTTTCAAAATAGCGTCTGGGAACTTTACCTGCAATCACCAGAAACCCTTCTTTTTCCAGTTCCTGATTAAGCTTACGGATTAGCTTGTAAGCATGACCTACAGAAACACCCAGCATTTCTGCGAGTTCATTTGCAGTAATATAAATCTTGTTGTTTTCTGCCATATATGCATCCTCCTTTTCTCATTATAGCGTTATCGCTACATTTTGTATCTTCATTATATGTAGCGACTTCGCTATTGTCAAGTATTTTGAAATGCTAGTAGAAAATTTTTTTCAAACATGGTATAATGTAGCTATCTCGATACATGGAGGACGATAAGAATGACCATAGGAGAAAAAATCAAATACTGCAGAAAGCAAATCGGAATCACGCAAGATAAACTGGCTGAGCTGACTGGTATCCATCCGGTTTCTATCCGAAAATACGAAACCAATAAAATGCAGCCACAACCTCCTCAGTTAGAGAAAATTGCAGCTGCACTCGGTGTCAGTTATAATGCTTTGAATGGCAGTGATACTGCCGGACTTCGTCTGGAAACAGTCGGTGATCTGATGGGTGTGCTTATGGTCCTTTGTAATTCCGGCATCCTCCAGATCAGCGGAGAGCGTGGAGAAGACAAGATGTTAAAGGACGATACTGTATCTATCCACCTGAATCCGTTTCTTTCTTCTTATCTCGAAATCGGATACACTACCAGAGGGAAGGCACATACGCTGTCTTTGCAGGATGCATTGTTGAATATCAGAAGTTACAAGGTGTTTAATGACTTGTTGAAATGGGAAAAGATGAATTACCTCTACCAGAGTGCTTTGAAATCCGCTGGAGATAATCCAAATGAAGCTACGCAAGCAGCTATAGATGAAATAGCAGAAACAAAAGAAAAAGTGGAATTGGAATTGCAGAGATCAGAAATAAGATTAATTCCTTAATATATCTGTTTAAAAATAAGGAGGAATAAACATTTGATACCATATAGTCCACCTTCTTTTCTCGAAGATTGCTTTATTCTTTCGAAAAGAATTGAAGGTAAAAAAACTTGGAAATCCAGAGATGGAAAAAGACTATATCAGTGGGATTCGCAGCATGGTGACGTAGAAATCTATAGTGCTAAAAACGGAGTACATCTTGGATCCGCTGATAAAATCACAGGTCGAACAATTAAATCAGCAGTAAAAGGGAGGAAATTAAGTGATGTCTAATTTTATCAATGATGTTATTAATGCAGACGCAATATTAGATGAAATTGATGATTATATAGAAAAATGGCATGACTCAGATACAGATTGTAGTGTATTTGAATATCTTGGTATGACAGAAGAAGAATACTTTCTTTGGGTTGAAAATGATTTCTATCTTAAATATATCATTTCAGCTCACGAAAAAGACATTAATATTAATGAATTACTTAAAGAAGAATATACTTCTAAATTAGTCGCTCGTTCTTCATCACCGGAAGAAGCAAAAAAGATTTATAATTGGCTTAAAGAAAAAGGAATGATTGAATAATGAGTATAGAATTAGCACGAAAAAGAGCAAAAAAATTTTTTCAATATCATAAACTATCACTACCAGTAAAAATAGATGAACTCTTGAAGCATTATGCCGACGTTAAAGAAGCCTATATTCCTGTTGATGGCGATGCCATCTGCCTCAATAATGACAAACCCCTCATTATTATAAAAAGCAATATGTCTCCTTTACGTAAACGATTCACATATGCACATGAGCTAGCTCATTTGCAAATACCTTCACATACCGGAATGATTTCATGTACAACAGAATTTTTAAATGAAATTGATATAACAGAGTATTATCAAATGGAACAAGAAGCAAATGCTTTTGCAGCAGAGCTGCTTATGCCTTCATCCTGGTTACAATCCTTAATAGCACAACATAATAACAAAATTACAACATTAATAGACGATATATGTCAAAGAGCGATTGTTTCATTGCCTGCCGCAATATATAATATAATACCACTACTTCCTGCAAATTATCTATTTATAATCAATAACAAAATTAATAATTATTCACATATGAAATGTGGTTCTAATAGTCCTAGACCTTTTTTACTGGAAAATCCCAATTACACGCTTGATAATAATTGGCTTGCAATTAACTGTTTAGATACTGAAAATATTGATACTGACATAATGAGCGTCAAAATATATCATTTCAAAAATATACTTGATGAAACTACCATACAAAAAATTGCAAAGCATATTTCAACTAAATCTCATTGTGCCACTATTTGCAATAAACTTGTATCTTCCTCAAATATTAATTATGCTCATTTATTTAAAAATCTTAGACAATATCTATTACCAGGAACCATATTAAAAATAGAAGTTGTTTCATCACATAACTATAAATATATTTTTGCTCCTAATACATATATCCATTCTCCCTATCAAAACAACATTGATACAGATAACTGGTACAGCCAAAATTGTATTTATCACACAACTGCTTCTGGCAAGCATATAAAAATTACCGTCTGGTATTGTCGTGCTGATTACAAATTCACTGGAAACACACATGATAGAAGGGATTCTAAAACTATTTTACATAATATTATTGATTATTATTATCCAGACAAAAAAGAACGTGCTAGCCTATTCGGTCGCATAAATGGAATCATAGGGAATCTAAATACTTCTCAGTGTTCTTATTCTAAACAAGAATTTTATAATATATTAAAACAAAAATTTCTCAGTCGTTCTGATTTAGAATGGATTACCAACACTGAAGAGTTTGATCAATTTCTTTTTCGAAAAACAGAAGAAATATTTCAAAAGAAAAATTAATTTTTGTACTCAATCTGCACTCAAACCACACAACAAGAGCCCGGAAAACCGCATAAATGCTGGATTTCCGAGCTTCATTTTTTTACTCAAACTCCAGACTGACAGTACGGGGTATTAACAAAGATTGCTGAATTTTAGGCGTTTTGGAACAATTTGAAGCGCTATAAACAAATAAAAGAAATTTTTAAAATGCAATAAAAATGCAATGAAGCCTATCTCTATTCTCCGATAATTTTAGATAGCTTCTAACTTGATACCTAAATAAAAACTGTGTTATACGAAAGGAATTATCAATATGAATTACCAATTAGAACTCAAACAAATCGTGGAATTTCCACGCTGTCGCATTTACCGTGACTTCATACAAACACTAATCACAACGAAGAGCATCCGAACCACCGGAGGCTCTTTTCTTTTTTACTATCTGGTTTTATGCTCCTATGCAAATTATCGGACATCCTATCGCCGGATGGAACACATCACCTACACAGTCGGTCCCGGAGAATGGATCTGCTCCGTCACAGATCTTCAGAATTGGTTCCGCTGCCGCTTCCAGCATCAGGTATTATCTATCCTCAAGTTTTTTGAAGAGCAGAATTACATTACCTACTCTCTTCTCGGCAAAAACCGCCTGGTCAAATTCAAAATATCAGACTGGCCCAAAGACAATACCGTATTGGAATACAACTATCCCTGTAAAAAAGATACAGGGTTTTTCTTTTTCCCGATTGCCAAAGTTCACGAACTAATTGGCATTGGAAAATGCTCGGAAATGGATGTTATTCTGGATCTGTGGATTCATGCAGTTTACAACGATTCCTCTGTCCTGGGATCTGATTCCGGTCCCATTGTCTATTACCGGGATAATACCGGAAATCCCCTTACCAGCTTTAATGAACTGGGTGAAAGGTGGAGTCTGTCAAAGGCATCGGTATCACGACTCTTGAAGAAACTGGAGGAAAAAGAATACATTACACTTATCTCATTTACAGGAAAACACGGAAGCGTAATTTATCTCAACAATTACCTGTCCGTGATGTTTAATATCAGCGACGTTATGATTGACAAGGAGGAGATCGCTATGAAGATGCAATTACCAATCCATGTACCTGAAGAAATCACTATTGAGGATTCTGCTTCTGTTAGCGTTTCAGAAACTGTCACAGACTCACAAATCACCGTTACAAAAAATGATTCCTGCGTTCCAGATTCACACATGAAATTTATCGTGCAAAAAGTCGCAGAACTATTGGATTCACAAGGGATTCCATGTTGCCACTGCTCCAAAACCCGCTATATATTATCTCCATTATCAGCCTGCAAAGATATATTTAATACATTTACTCTAAATATTATCTGTCCCTACGGAAATGCCGCTTATCGGTTTGAGTTGTCCGTAAGTCCAGGGGATGAGTCTGCCCAAAAGATGCCTGCCGTGGCAGAGCCTTCTGCACTGAAAGGGGGGGAATAGACATGGCAAACCGCAATACACAGGGATTTCCTTCACCCGAAGAAGATCCACGTTTTCACGACACCTATCAGTTTTTACGCAGATACCGGGATGCAACCTACAGCCTGAAGGTAGTCGTACACCAGATGGAGCACCAGTTTAAGCTCCAATACGACAATGACATCGACAAATTTCTGGACTCCATCTATGCTGCCGGGGCTGATCTTACCGGAAGCGACATCGAACAACGGGCAAAAAGTATTGCCAGAAGCAACCAGATGCTGAAGCTTTTGGAATCATCCATCGATCTCCTCCGGAACAATCACAAGCATGGGGAACAGTATTACTGGATTCTCTACTACGCTTTTCTCTCTCCACAGGAAATGAAAAATACAGATGAGATATTGGATAAGCTGGCTCACCACATCACCAATATTTCCTACCGCACCTATTACCGGAAACGCAGGGCTGCGATTGAAGCACTCAGTACCATCCTTTGGGGATTTACTGCAAAAGAGACATTGGATACGCTCAACAAGTTCTTTCCAGAGTAATACATATCGCCTATCTCCTCGGCTTTTCGTAATATCATAAAAATGTTATACTAAAAAATGCAAAATATATATTGACTCTCACGGAACGTCATAGCGTACAGTTATCTTATCAGGAACAGGAGGTCAGCAACTATGAGGACAGTCAAAGAAATATCAGAACTTACAGGTATCAGCGTTCGCACGCTTCACTATTACGATGAAATCGGGCTTTTAAAACCAACACAAAAAAGTGATGCGGGATACCGGCTTTATGACGATAGGGCATTGGAAATATTACAGCAGATTCTGTTTTTCCGTGAGTTTGACATTCCTTTGAAAGAAATCAAAGCTGTTCTGGAGAATCCTGCTCTTGAAAGGAACCAGATCTTGCAAATGCAGAGAAAAATGTTGGTAGCAAAGAAAGAACGTATGGAACATCTGATTGCCAGCATTGATGATATCCTGAAAGGAGAGAATAAAATGGATTTTGCGATTTTTAGTAAAACGGAAGTTGAAGAAATGTTCCAAACTATGTTTGAACATATGCCTGACAATATGAAAGAACTTGCTGTAAAAGAGTTTGGAAGCATTGAAGAATGGAAAAAGCATTATATTAAGACAGTTTCATCAGAAGAAATGCAGAAAGGCTATGCTAAAGTTGTTGAGTGGTATGGAGGAAAAGAGCAATTCCTGTCTGTTGCCAACAATCCTATTAGCAAAGAGGCTGCAGAAAGTTACAACCAACAATTTGACAATCTTTTATACAAATTAGCAGCTAAAAAAGTATGTTCACCAGATTCTTCTGAAGTAAGAGAACTTGTTTCCGAATACGGTTTTCTTATAAAACAACTTTCACAGATAAAGAAAGAACACGGTCTGATGGTTGCACAGGCTCAATATTACCGTAATGAAAAAATCAAACCTATGATAGATGAAAAATACGGCAATGGTACAGCCGAATTCTTCGCACAAGCTTTCGAAGCATTTTATAAAGACAAGTAATCATTAGAACTACACAAAAGCACAACAATACACCATGCAGGGAATCAAAATGGTTTCCTGCTTTTTTTATGCCAACCAGTGAAAATGGCACAGAAATGACCTGCTTCTGCGATTGAAGCGTAAAATTACCCATGCTACAATAGGTATTGCTTATAGTTTTCCTTATTTCCAGCACCCATAGATGGTGCTTTTTTTGTACCTGTAAATTCAATCGCTGACAGCAGGTTCTATGTACTTTGTACGTACACTATACTTACAATACCAAATGTATTCTGTACGTACAGCCATACGTATAAAGTTTCCTATTATATATAGAAGGGAGTCAATCATGAAAACAAGGAACGAAATCTATCAAGGAGAGGGAGCCAAGCTCTTACGGTTCATTACCACTTACCATACTCTGAGGTATGACCAGGTTTTACAACTTTTCTCCCGACATGAGCAGTCTATCAAGTCATTGATTACCAGCCTCATCAAACAAGGGCGCATCATTTACGATAAAGAGCATGACCTTCTTTGTGACAGCCAGCAGTCTGCTGAGAATCCTGACTATGCTATAATTACATGCTTTTGGGTACTGCTGGATTTTAAGAAAGGTATTGTATACCACACCAGTGGCGAATTTCCAATCAAGCTCAATTTCTTTTCGCAAGATGAACAATACGAAATCATCTATATCGGTGAAGAACAGGAGGCTCTGATCAATCATGTGATGGAAAGTATCCCATCACATGGTTCCAAACGCCTGATTGTCTTAGAATCCGAAAGCCAGGCTGCCAAAATCACCATTGATGATGTAGCCGCTTACTGCCTTGTAAATGAATCCGGTGCTGTCAGTTACTACATGAGAAAGTAGGTTATTATGACGCAAAATACACCAACCATTTACCAGCGGCTTGAAAAACTGGAAGGGGAGCTGCAAAAACTGACGAATACCGTTTACGCTCTGAAGGTCACTGATATCCAGAATTATGATAAAAATTTTGAGGAACTGAGCGTCAGTGCTGCTCTTAGAGCGGAGCGGATTGCCTGCCAGATGCGTAACCTTGTCTGTCCGGCTCTCTCCCCAAATCAAGCAGCTTATCTTCCCAAAGCGGCAGATGCACAGGGAATGCGGATTGCAGAACAGCAGGGGATTCTCACCATTACGCTTCCCGGACTGCTTCCGAAACGAAGAGTCCACACAAACACTGCATTTCTCCATGAACCGCTTAATTATATGCTTCGGGAGTATGTAAAACAAAATGCCCTGCCCCTCTATCGTGACTGCGTGATATGTTTCAGTCAAATATATGACAGGGAACTTCCTCAAAGACGTATCCGGGATTATGACAATCTGGAGTTTAAACAGATTCTGGATACACTTTGTACTTATGTTCTGACAGATGACAGCGGCTTTTTCTGTGATTCCTACTACACGACACAGCTTGGCTTAAAGGACTGTACACTGGTATCGGTTATGGAAAAAGCTGACTTTCCGAAATGGCTGCAGAACCAGAAAAATCATCACGAAAGCATGTCGGAAAATCTCCTGACTTCTCAGGCAGAAATCCGACATCGGTAAGAACCACCGAAGGGAACTTTGTTTTCTTGCTTTTTTTATCTCCAAACTACCAGAAATTTACCCAAGTATAGGCTTGCATGGGTAAGAACTGAATTGAGGTGATGCTTATTTGATAAGACCTGACACTACGAAATACCGCTTACTGGAAATGATAGGGATGTGCGGAGAATTTCCCGCAGACCAGCTAAACAGACTCATCCCCAGTGCCTCCTATGCGGAAAAACTCATTACGGATTTGAAGGCGGAACACCTCATCCGTACCCACTACCGGGATGCTCTCAGAGGCTACCGTCTTACAAAAGCTGCGAAAGAGATGCTGTTATCTGTCTCGCCGCTGCGCTTCCAGTGCTATCTGACCGGCAATACCGAGACGAACCTCATCCGAAGTGAAGTATCCCGACGTATCCGCTTACATCAGAAAGCCGAAACGTATCTGACACTCCTTCATGCCGGGATTCCCTTTTATCCGGATGTAAAACCTGACATCTTCTGTAATCACCGCGAAGCTGGTTCCATCGGTATGCGAAGCCTTCCTCTTTTTTACGCTTCCAGAGAAATTAAGGAATTGGGCCCGGAGACCACGAAGATTAGGAACTCCCGCAGCATGGGCATCCTAATGGCACCGCAATGTGTCTATGTCCTTTACAACACGGGAAACGGAGTCCTGAAATGGGAATATCGAACGGAAGTCCGCTTAAACGCCTTCCTGCAGCATTACCTGCAAGGCTACCCTTACAACGGACATCCACAGATCCGGGCAATCATGACCGGAACCGACATGGAAATGGCTTTCCGGCTGTTTACCAGTACCGGAGGCTACAAAAAGAGCCTGTTTATGCTGGACACCTCCTTCGAGCATTTCCATTACCTTCCCAATACTCCGGAAGGGGAAGTGCTTTTAAAACTGCTGGTTCACCCTGAGATCATGGAAAAGCTGGACAACCTCCTGCTGTCCGATCTGGGCTGCCGCAGCGCTTCAATTCCACTGGAACATGATGCCACGGATGCTTCCGGGAACCCCATCCTTCTTGCTTATGATTTTGACATGCAGCGAATCAACCGGTTCAATACCGGCTTAAATGTATACGGCAGATCCGGGAACCTGATCTGTTTCGATTTTCAGATTCCGGTCCTGAAAAAATACTTAACTGCCACAATCCATTTCTCCAGTATTGACCTTTGCAAATTCAAAAGGGGGTTTTTACATGAACCGTAAATGGTGGAAGCTCATTTATATGCTTCCGATCACCTTCTGCACCCTCTATGCAGGAGGCTATGTTGCTCAATTTATCCGCAACTATCAGACCTGGGAATCTGCCGGCAATTTTGCCGGAAACGGAACTGCCCCGCAGATCCCCTCCCCGCACCCGCTCGCCTGTCTGGATGCCCTGACTGCTTTCCCGTACAATCTGTATGGGATTTTTCTATGTCTGACAGCTTTTGGACTCCTGACCTTTCTTCTCATGCGTATGGGATTTGACCGGAACGGGGAAATAACAGACCGGGACCGGAACCTGAATTATTCCACAAAGGGAACCTATGGGACTTCCGGTTTTATGACTTTGGAGGAAATGCATCAGGTACTGGAGCTTACGAATGATGTCAAGAAACACAAGGGAACCATTCTTGGAAAACTGAACGGAAAAGCCGTTTGTCTCCCGAAGGATACCCGCATGAACCGGAATATTGCCGTTTACGGTGCCAGCGGTTCCATGAAAAGCCGGGCCTTTGCACGCAACATGATCTTCCAGTGTGTTGCCCGTGGGGAAAGCCTCATCATCACCGATCCAAAATCGGAATTGTACGAAAGTACAGCCACTTACCTTGAGAATACCGGATATATCGTGAAATCCTTTAATCTTGTAAACCCGGAAAACTCGGATAGCTGGAATTGTCTGGGTGAAATTGGCGGACAGGAAACCATGGCACAGGTATTTGCTGATGTCATCATCCAGAATACCGGTTCTGCCAAAGGCGATCACTTCTGGGACAATGCCGAGATGAACTTATTAAAAGCTCTGATTCTCTATGTGGATCAGGGATTCCCACCGGAGGCAAAGAATATCGGACAGGTATACAAACTCCTGACCATGAGTTCGGAAAAAGAACTGAACAGCCTCTTTGACCTGCTTCCGGTCTCCCATCCGGCAAAAGTCCCCTACTGCATCTATAAGCAGGCAAGTGACACGGTACGTTCCGGTGTCATCATCGGACTCGGTTCCAGACTTCAGGTGTTCCAGAATAAGCTGATCCGCCAGATCACTTCCTATGATGAGATCAACCTGACGCTGCCAGGAAAAGAAAAATGTGCATACTTCTGCATCACTTCGGATCAAGACAGCACTTTTGATTTTCTTTCTTCCCTGTTTATGACCTTCGTATTTATCAAACTGGTCCGTTATGCAGACACCTATGGGGAAGATGGAAAACTGCCGGTTCCGGTACATATCCTGGCTGATGAGCTGGCGAATACGGGAGCAATCCTATCGCTCAACAAAAAGATTTCCGTGATCCGAAGTCGAAACCTCAGTATTTCCTGCATTTTCCAAAACCTGCCTCAGATGCAGAACCGGTATCCCTTAAACCAATGGCAGGAAATCATCGGGAACTGCGACACTCAGCTATTTTTAGGCTGTACGGATGAGGTAACTGCTACATTTATCTCTAACCGCTCCGGTGATGTGACCGTTGGTGTCAGCAGCGAAGCCAAACAATTAAATAGCTGGAGGGTATCCGATTATACACCGGAATACCGCCAGACCAGATCCATCGGGAAACGAAAGCTCTTAACTCCGGATGAGATCCTGCGGCTCCCGCTGGATACTGCACTGATTATCCTGCGTGGTCAGAAGGTACTGCAGGTAGAAAAATACGATTACACCCTGCACCCGGATGCCCAAAAACTCATTCCCCGGAAGGCTTCCGAACATATTCCGGAATGGAGAAAAGGAGCATGTAGTGAAGAATATACGTACACTCCAACTATTCCTGCTTCCCACCCAAAAAAAACCGCTTCTTATGAAAAGCAGAAAAAGAAAAAAGCTGAACCGCACTTTGACCAGCAAAGCGTTTATCAGGAACCTGGCTATCACGATTTCCCGGATGACTTCTCAGCAGATAACTATTCGGATCACACAGACATGGTTCCTTTAGATAAAGATTCTATCATGTCATAATTTGAAAGGAGACACTATGATGCCAAACGAAACAACCAACACACCTATTTTAACTCTGGATTCCGATGCGAAGCTGGAAACAGCCCAGTCCATTTCAGACCTTACCTGGCATGAGATCCAGAATGCCTACCGTACCCGCCGGATCTTAACCGGAATGCTTGGCGGTATCGAGAAAACAGAAAACGGCAGCCTCATTGCCGTGGTTTACTACAAGGATTTCCGTACTGTCATCCCAGTAACTGAGATGATGATCCATCTCATGCAGGATGAAGCACACGATTATGGGGAGCTTGCTCTGCGGCAGAACAAAATCCTCAACAATATGCTTGGATGTGAGATTGATTTTCTGATTAAGGGATTAGATCCGAAGACACGCAGCATTGTCGCCAGCCGGAAAGAAGCGATGCTGAAGAAACGCCAGATCTTCTATCTGGATAAAGATGCTTCCGGAATGCCGAAAGTTTATGAAGACCGTATCGTGCAGGCAAGAGTCATTGCTGTTGCGGAAAAGGTAGTCCGGGCAGAAATTTTCGGTGTGGAAACCTCCATTCTTGCCAGAGACCTGTCCTTCGACTGGATGGGTGATGCCAGAGAACGCTTCCAGGTAGGCGATCACATCCTGGTACGCATCCTGGATGTGCGGGCAGACTCACCGGAGCAGGTCATTGTCCACGCAGATGTCAAAAGTGTGGAAGGCAACACCAGCAAGGAAAACATGAAAAAATGTAAGATTCAGGGAAAATACGCCGGAACTGTGGAAGACATCCATAAAGGCACCGTCTTTGTCCGGCTCTCCATCGGTGTCAATGCCATTGCCCACTCCTGCTATGACAGCCGGACAGTCGGGAAAAAGGATCAGGTATCCTTTGTGGTGACGCATATTGATGAAGAGCGTAATGTTGCCCTCGGCATCATCACCCGCATCATCAAGCAGACCATATAAGGCTTCCACCTTATTTTTAAATAGCTTTTTTTCATATACAGCACCAATTAGTCCAGCAAATACTCACGATACAGCTACATAAGGTGACAGAATAAAGTATTTTTCAGACCATTACCTTATTGTACTGAAAACGGTAACGTGTTATACTGATTCGGTATTACTGAACCGGAAAGACGGATGCATTTCGATTTTGCCCTCTAGTATCCAAGGAGGGTGATGCCCATGAATACAATGGAAGTATTGACTTTACTATTGGTAATTTTTGCGGCTTTGACTTATATAGATCGACATAATAAGAAATAGCATCCACGACCCTAGGAAAGTTTTGGATGCTATGACTTATACATAGAATATAAAATTTAACTGAGGGCATCAGATTTTGCATCTGAATACCTTTCTTGAGTTCATTATACACTGGGGGATTTGAGAAATCAAGTCCCCCTTTTTATTATGACATTGATTAGTATCTGCATTAAACATCAGAAATTTATATTCTTACTCACTGAAACGAATTCTCTCTATCAATGAATCTTTCCTTACTGACTTTGCAATGAATATTGCCAATAACATCTGTATCACAAACAATGTTAAAATTATAATAATAGCTGCTGTTACCGGATAATGGTATGTGCTGATATCAAACATTCCTGTACGCTTTGCATATAAAAACAACGGATATCCTGCAAGACTTCCCACTCCGATACTGATAATAAGAGTGCCTACTGTATAGAATATACCTTCCAACTGGAGCATCTTCATCAACTGACGGTCCGACATTCCGATTGCCTGCATCATGCCAAGCTCCTTTTTTCGCACATGGACACTATTGATCATTGTGTTAATCAAGTTCATAATGCTGATTGCTGCCAGAATGATGATAAATGCATAACATGCACCTCTAGTCATCTGTATGGCATTTTCCCATGTATCGTACTCATTCTTCCAGGTACGCATCTGCAGTCTGCCTGATCCATCCACAATAGCCTGTAGAGATGCTTCCAGTGCCTCATCATAATCCTTATCTGCAATCACCTGAAAATAGCTGGAAGAATTATTTATGGTAAGTTTCTCTGCCCCTTCTTTTGCCATGATAAGACAGTTATAGTTTGTCAGACCTGTTCCATATTCACCAATTGCTGCCACTTCAATCTCTTTTTGAAAGGTATTATCTCCATCATGAATATTGAGTTTCAGCTTATCTCCCACTTTAATATCTGGATACCAGTGAAGTAGCGCGCGGTCCAGAATCACTTTATCCCCGGATTTCAATTCCTCGTATGTGACATTGCCTTCAGTGATTCCTTTTTTCAGCTCTTCTGCGTATTCTTCCGGCACTCCATTGATAAATTCGGTTCCAATTTTTTCTTCAAAAGGTCCTCCTGATACCTTCAACGCGGTAAACACATCTACCCGCTCAACACCGTCAAGCTCCTCTATCTGCTGCTTTAGTCCTTCATTTAATGGATTATTCTTTTGAACCTCCGCCCATTCATATTCAGGATGCTCTTTATTCCCGGATTCCACAATTGGAGAAATCTCATATTGCCCCACAATCGAACTCTTTGCACTTTCCATCGGATTTGCACAAGACAGCACCGTTGCTACCATCATGACAAATATTCCGGTAACGGCCATAGATACAATCGTGATAGTACTCTTCTTTTTATTCTCTGCAAGATTTCTCTTGGTCAGTCGTCCGATATTCAGAAATTGATATCCCTTCCTGCTGCTTTTCTGTCGCTTACTGCCTCCCTGGTAACGCATAGCTTCTATTTCTGATACCTTCGCCGCCATACGCATAGGCTTCATCAGTGACAGATACACTGTACACAGAGTCACTGCAATTGCCAACAGATAAATCCACCAATAATAAAGTTGGACTTCTCCTTTAGCTACAACCTTGTATGCCTCTGTTATAAGTACGTTTGAATCCTTTGCATGTTCTACAAACTGGAGAAGTACAACTTTCACAGCAACTGTTCCGATCAAAAGTCCTATCGGAATGGCAAACAACGCCACTCCCATTCCCTCTCTTAGTACGATTTGTCTAAGCTGCCGTTTCGTAGCCCCGATTGCCTTTAACTTTCCAAATTCCCGAACCCTCTGGTTCATAGATACATAATAAACACTATAAATTGTGATAATGCCCGCCAATACAACAATAAGCATGATTCCTACAATCACCGGAATTGTAGCCGGATCCACATAATTTGCTGCAAGATACTCTTTATTAATATTCATGTCATCCTCGGAAATCCCGAACTGTCTGGCAATATTCTGTATCGTCTCTGTATAATCTGCAGTCGTATTTCCTTTCTGTCCATTCACCTGAAGTAAAAACCGATATTTCACCTGTTCTACCGGTATCTCCGCTTTCAGAAAGGCCTCTGAAACCAATGATGTATATTGTTTTTGTTCTTTGCTGCTCTCATTATCTGCTAAAAAACCACAGATTCGAAAGTCTTTCTCCTTCGTATAATCCAGTCCGTCATCTTTCAGAATCTGATAAGGTACTGTGATAGTGTCACCGATTTTCCCATTCTGTCCTAATGCTTCCAGTATTCCTTTTGAAACCACAATATCATTTTCTTTCTGCGGAAGTTGCCCCTCTTTCAGCTTCACTTTATAAAGTTCCATCCCTGTTCTGTCCATATACATCATGGAAACCGTCGCATCTTCCAGATTCATGTACCCCGCATCGCTGCGGAGTCCGTAAGTTTTCACATCATGATGTGCCGCCAGTTTCATAACTGTACTCTCGTCCACGTTCCGATAAAGGGCATGCCATGTTGGATAAATCTTATTGATTACCGCAAAGTTCACTTCCACCATATCTTTTCCGATTGATGGGATTACGAACAGCAGTAATGTTGTCAGGATAATGGCAATTCCAATCAGTATGTTTTTGCTCTTATAATGCCGCATATTGCAATATGCAACTCTGGTCGTCATCTTCATTATCTTCTCACCGCCTTGCCATCTTCAATGATAATCATTTCATCCGCCATCTGGGCAATCGTTTCATCATGGGTAATCATGATAAGCGTCTGCCCGAAATCCGACACGCAGCTTTTCAATAGGCTCATAACCTCTAGCTCAGTCTGGGAATCAAGGTTTCCAGTCGGCTCATCCGCCAAAATTATCGCCGGTCTTGTCACCAATGCCCTGGCTATCGCAGTTCTCTGTTTCTGTCCACCAGACAAAGCAGACGGCATCGCATCTTTCTTATCCTGCAGTCCGATTTTTTTGAGAATATCTTCCACTTCCCGCGGCTTTACCTTGCGATTATCAAGTCCCAGCGGAAGAACGATATTCTCCCACACATTCAGCGATGGAATCAGATTAAAATCCTGAAAGATAAATCCTATCTTCTTTCTTCGAAACTGTGCCAGTTTATCATCTTTTCGAGAATAGATATCGGTTCCATCAATCCATACTTTGCCGGAATCCGGTCTGTCAAGCCCTCCAATCAGATGCAGAAGTGTAGATTTTCCGGAGCCGGAACGTCCTACGATAGCTGTAAACTTGCCTCTCTCTATCTGTAAACTTGTATGATCCACGGCTCTCACCTGATTCTCGCCTTCTCCATAATACTTTACTAGATCTTCTACTTTTAAAATACTACTCATATCTTCAAGTCCCCTTTCCATTTCATACCCCTACTATAACATTCCTGCATTACAAAACCCTTACAACAACCATAACAGTTTTGTAAGGGTTCCGACTATTCTCCTATTATGAGCGGCAGTGTCACTTTAAATATCATACCTTTCTCAGCCTTTCTTTTGGCTGCTATTGTCCCCCCCTGTTCTTCTATGATCTTTCTGGCAAGATACAGACCGACACCCGCTCCGTCTTTTACCTGTTCCTTTGCTTTCCTTCCCCGGTAAAATCTCTGATAGATCTTATGCAGTTCCTCCGCAGGAATGCCCATTCCTTCATCTTCTACTTCAATAAGCACATTGCTTGCTAGCTCCTGCGTCCTCACTGTAATCGTTGTATGTTCCGGTGAATATTTGACTGCATTCTCAAGGATATTCGTTAATGCTTCTACCGTCCATTTTGAATCATGGTTCACAACTATATCATCATCCATCTCCACCTGAATGGAAATATCTTTTCCTCTTGCCTTCATATAAATCTGACTGACAGCCTCTGTTAGCGTTTTCTTCAGGCTTTCATGAAGCGAATGTATCTGGATCATATGTGTTTCCAGCCTTGAAAGATTTACCAGTTCATTCAAGAGCTGTTCCAGTTTGGTAAGTTCCTGTGATTCCTGCTCCAGAAACTCCCTCTGTTCTTCTCCTGTAACCCGATTTTCTGCCACCAGCTCATGACTCATCCGGAGTGATGCAAGCGGAGTCTTCAACTGATGGGAAATATCTGTAATCAGACTCTTCGTACCATTTTCTTCCTGCTCCAGACGTTCCTTCAAATCTTCGAAATATTGCCCCAGCTCCTTTACAGATTCCCACACCTTTAACCATTGTTCCGATTCTGATGTTTCTTCAGGATATGTTTGGAATTTTCCTTTTCTGAATTCCTGCAGACATTCATATAATTGCTGTAATTGTTCCTCATCACCGTATCTGCTCCAGTTTTTTCTTCGGTCCAGGTACAAGAACAGGCTACATACTATGACTCCCACTAGTAATCCAATTCCCCAGATAATCCTTATAACCACATCTGAAGATCCACTCCCTGAGTGATAACCATAAGTTTCTTCCAGCATCTGTACGACTCTTTCTATCTTCTGATCGTCCCGGTCTCTTATAAAATCTACTGTTCCTGACTTTTCCCAGATTGCAACTATTTCCCCTTCCAGTTCAGGATGTTCTGCAAGGAGCAGTGCTATCTGCGTTGCTTTCGCATTTTCCTCATACTTTGTTATCAGATACATTCCTACTGTAAAAAATACTGCAAAGATTACATATACGATAAAATACCGTTTTAATTTTTGTTTACCTTTCCGGTCCATATATATCCCAGTCCTCTCACATTCGCTATCTCTTCTGTTCCAAGTTTATTCTTCAGTCTGCTTATATTGACAGTAACCGTATTATCATCGACAAATTGACCGTCTATATCCCATACATGCTCCAGGATACTTTCTTTTGAAACAATCTGTCCTGCATTCTCCCAGAGATACAGCAACAGAGAGAATTCTTTCTTACTTAAAGTAACTGGTTCATCCCCTTTATACACCTGCATCGTTTTCATATGCACCGTAATCTCTCCGGAAGACATAATCTGTGCCTGTACCTTAGAAAGCCGTCTCATCAATGCGTTCACCTTCGACACCAAAGCCATCAGTGAAAATGGTTTGGTAATATAATCATCTGCCCCTGTATCATAACCATTTACAATATCTATTTCCTGATCCAAAGCCGTAAGATAGATAAGATATGTATCTCCACCTGCACGTACCATCCTTCCAAAATCCAGTCCTGTACCATCCGGCAATGTAATATCGCTGATAACAAGAGCATAATCTCCTTTTTGAAATGCTTCTTTTGCTTCCTTTATTGTATAAACCTGACGAACCTCATACCCTTCCCGTGAAAGTAACAGGGCAATTCCCCGATTTAGATTCAAGTCATCCTCCAGTAATAATATTTTCTGCATCAAATACTCCACCTCTATTTGTAATAACCTGTTCTTTTATCATATCAGTCCTATCTTTTGTCTACAATAAAAATAAAATTAACATACATACTTTTCCTTCATATGTTCAAGGATTTCACCGGATACTGCTTCAGAAATCGATCAATCCATTTCTGATTGCTTCTCTGTAACATCCGAAGTCTGGATAAAAGCTGTAGACAACTGCAGCTCTATGTTACTAAAGTCCTATCCATCAATACAGGAGTTATAGAATGCCGTGAAGATACCGTCAAATTCCATTTCAATAATATGTAGGCTGTCCATTGTGTGCTCCAGATAAGTCAGTGTTCCTCTATCCAAATCTATACTCGGCTTTCCTAGTGAGTTTGCTATTACATCTGGATTTGTAATTCCAAACATCTCCTTTATATCCGGCATAAGATAATCCACGATATCCGGCAGCCTTTTCTCATACGCCTGTGCCAGTTCAACTGCATGCTTCTCATAATCGGAATGTATACTGTCACAGACAAATTCAATCCCGTTTATTTCCATCTTATAGTAATCATTATTCTCATCATAGACAAACGCTGTACCCTTACTTTTTTTATTTTTTTCCAAAATCCCCATGATATATCTACACTTTCCCGGTTCTTCCGCCATACACAGTCTAAAAAACTGTAACTTAATGCTTACGTTTGTAAAAAATAACTCCTGCCAAAATCAATAAAATAATTCCAACTACAATCATAAAAATAAAATTATCAACATTTAACTTCCCTGCTATGAAAATAGAAGTCGGGCCATCCGCACCACCAATAACAGAAACGGCTGTGTTTTCTTTCTGCTTCAGTACAATGCCAATGACTGCCAATACAATTCCTAAAATTCCGGCTATGATTCCCAATCGCTTTTTCATTGCTACCACCTCAAATCATTTTTATCTGCTCAATCAAATGTAAATTGTTATGCAAGTATTTCTATGCAAATGAAGCATAGATAACCCATATTTCTGCAAACATTACCAATAAAAGTACACCATCTATCATCCAATTAAACTGAATGTCCGTTAAGAAAGTTTTTGAATGTGTCAGGCAATATTTTACTTTTTCTCGTCCAGTCAAAAAAGTGATAAGCACTTGTAATATAGGAAATAAAAATATTTGTATTTTTCTTCCATAATCATCCGCAATCCCATTTGCAAAATGTACTGGAATAATACTCGGTAAGAAAAATATACTTACAAGAGCAAGCAAAAATCCTATTATACAAATTATCCATGTGAATTTTCTAGTATTGATAAATTTCATAACAATCCTTCTTTCTGCTAAATTCAAGTTTTTCCAATACATAACACGTACTTACATTATACTCCTCACCAATGCAAACCTCAATTTATTCTCCATCCTTTTTCCCGTTATTAAGCTTCGGGCAGTAAAATGCCTTTACTTCCACCCCATCTTCCTCCGACTCAATTTCCACATAATAATCCCGGATAAAGTATCCCGCATTATGCTCCTGAATGGCGTACAGCTCCAATGTCTGAAAATCCACCAGTACCAGATCACGGGGCTTGGGTTTTTGCGTTTCCTCACAGAATACCTCCATGCTTTCCACCAGCTTATCCAGGCATTCCTGACACAGATGGTTCTGTACTTTTTTCACATCGAAGATACTATCTTCCCCGTAATCCACCGATACTTCGGAAATCCCGTAATCCGACATCTGCTCCGTATGGAAAAAGCAGCCGCCTTCTCCTGTCCCGGTATAACCCATATGCCCGTTTCCCTGCGGGCCGGTAAGATTCCCGTCCTCATCATGATTCCGGATATGCATATCCATCACATACCAGTGATTGGTACAGATCACTCCCAGATCGTCAAACTTCCGGAAATAATCCATCATACTCCGTTCATCGCTTCCACACAGCCAGCACTGTTTTGGATCTTTCAGCTTGCTTTCTACTGATTCAGGCACCTTTCTTTCTACCGGGTGATATTCCTGCTCCTGTGTTTTTTCAAGATAACCTGTCAGATCCAGCCGGCTGATTCCCAGTCCGATCAGAATTCCTGACGCACATGCCAATAATCCCACATATCCCTTTTTCATATTATAGTCATCCTTTAAGAATTAGTTTTATAATGCTTTTAGGATTACTATATCAAATCTTGCAATCACTTTCATCATAAATCGCATATTTTTATGTGTTTTATTGCATATACAGCTTTCAAAAAAACTGCCTGCGGCAATTTCGCAGACAGCTTCTATTTCATCATCTCTTCAATTATCACATCCAGCATCCGAAGCACGCTTTCCTGCTTCTTCGGTGTGAGCCTTTCCAGCTTTCCTTCCACTACAGAAGTATGTTCCATTCTGGTAAGAGGAATCACTTCCTTCAGCACTTCATTCGGTTCCGCACCTAATACATTCAACAGCTTTACAAATGTTTCCATCGTAGGTGTTTTCACTTCCCGCTCAATCGCACCCAGATGGTTGGTACTGATATCCACCAGTTCAGCCAGTCTCTCCTGCGTAATTCCTGCCTCTTCCCTGTACCTGCGGATTGCCTTTCCCATTCCTTTCACACGCACACCTCCTCCTTCCAGTATTCACTAACGCTTAAAGCATTAGTCATGTAAATCCAGTATAATTGGTTGCAAATCACGCTTACAGTATCCATAAGGATTGCATTTATAACGCTTTTAGCGTTGGTCACATTTTTGGCACTCCATCGTCTGTAACTGGCACAGTCCTGCGATTGTAGCGGTAATTTACCCATGTTAAAATTGATATTGTCAAAATTATATGCAGAACGAAACGCAGCACTGCCGTATGGGAAGCCTCTCCTGTGGCAAATAAGCTGCGTTTTTTCTGTAAGATAGGAGGATCTTTACAATTTCATACTTTGATTTAGGACGCAGCCTGCATTGACCGGGCTGCGTCCTTTCTTGAGGCAGGAAAACCATAAGCAAAGGCAGGGGAGGTAATTCTCCTGCCGCTCTTATAAAAAGGAGGTACTTTTACGTGAAACACAAACTGAAAAACGCTCCGCCGGACACAAAACGGCATGTCAATTATGGCAGATGCCTGTATGCTGCATTTCTGGCTGTCACAGTCCTCTGCGGATACACACAGCCGGTTTTTGCCGCTACCATCTGGACCAAAGCCAATGAGATCATGAAGGATGTCTATAACCAGATTATCCTCATTTCCACCATTGCTGCAGTCGTAACGGCATCGGTTGCCCTTCTGATGATGAATTTTTCCAAAAGCGGAAAAACCGTGGACGAATCACGTGCATGGCTCAAGCGTATCGTCATTACCTGGGCGATCTTAAACGGGCTTGGCTTTATCATGGCTTACATCACCCCGTTCTTTGCAGGCGGAAAATGGAACGGATAGACGAAAGGAGATGCCACTATGGGAATACTTGACGGAATCGTGGAATGGATTGCCGAACAGGTCATGAACATTCTGGATCTGATCACCACTTCAGTCCTCGGTGCTCTGGGCTGTTCCATGGATACGTTTCTTCGCTACTTTCCTGCTGCCGAGACCATGTATCAGGTCTTTCTGGCACTGGGCATCGGGCTGATCCTCTTAAACTGGGTATGGCAGCTCTTTAAAAATTACTTTATGGGAGCCGGTATCGAAGCGGAAGATCCCATTAAGCTGTCCATCCGTTCCTTCCTCTTTATCTTTCTCACCTTCTATGCGAAAGATATTGTGGATCTGCTCCTGAAGATTTCAGGAACACCGTACAACTGGATTCTGACGGAAGACCTGCCGCCTTTAAAATTTGCGGATTTTAACTCCGTAGTCACAGTCATCCTGGGAGTCTGTGCAAATGGGGCGGTAGCCATCATTGCACTGATTCTGGTACTGATTCTGGCGTGGAACTACATCAAACTGCTCTTTGAAGCGGCAGAACGCTATATTCTTCTGGGGGTACTGGTCTACACAGCCCCGGCAGCTTTTTCCATGGGTGCCAGCCAGTCAACCGGAAATATCTTCAAAAGCTGGTGCCGGATGCTTGGCGGCCAGTTCTTTTTGCTTCTGATGAATGCGTGGTGCCTGCGGCTGTTTACTTCTATGGTCGGCACCTTCCTTGCCAATCCGTTATCCCTATAAGAAAGGAGGACCAAAATGAAACTTAGAAAGAAACTCATACCATTCCTGGTACTAACTGCCTGTCTGGTACTGTTTTGCTCCATGCCGGTCTTTGCAGCGGAGCTTACGGAAGCAGACGTGGAAGCGGCAGTTGCCAGTCAGGGAAAGGAAGCGGTAACCGGAAATGTCTTCGTCTGGTTCCTGTGTGCCATTGCCTTTTTAAAGGTATCCCAGAAAATTGATTCTTTTCTGGCATCGCTTGGCATCAATGTCGGCAATACCGGAGGAAACATGATGGCTGAACTTCTGATTGCAGGACGGAGCCTGACCGGTTCCATGCGTTCCCATGGTGGTGGCGGCTACCACAAAGCCTCTTCTCCCGGAAGTGCGGCTGTCGCAGGAAGCTTCCTATCCGGCGGGCTTGCCGGGGCAGTGGGAAGACAGGTACAAAGAGAAGCGGTCAATTCCGCAACCGGTTATACCGAACACAGCAGTATCGGAAACATGCTCTACCAGTCATCCCTGAACAAAGGCGGAGACTTTGCCAATCAGGTCATCAGCAACATTGCACAGGGAAATTACGGTCAGGTAGGTTCCATCAAGGGAGCAGACGCACAGAAAGCCTTTACTTCCTATATGGGCATCAATCCGGGCGGCGGTTCTTCCTATGATAATGTAGAAATCGGTGGCGGAAGGATCACCGGTACCGAAACCGGAAGCTCCGGAAACCGGGATTTTGCCCTGTACCATGCCGACCAGTATGCAGCTCCTACTCAGGGCTCCTACTCTACGGTACAGTCCGTGGATGGTTCCACCTGGTACAAGCAGTATGCACAGGATACGGTCGAAAAAACACCATATACTTCCGGCAGCGGCAAAGTAGCCTACAATGAATCCATTGTCCAGAAACTGCCGCCAGCCCCACAGCGAAAGGAGCGTATGTAACATGCCAAAAACAGCCTTGATGGGCAGTCCTCTTGCTGTCATCGGTACAGTATTCCGGCACAGGCGCACCCTTGCGAAAACTGGAGCAGCCGTCGGCGGTGTACTGATGCTTCCCATTCTGTTCCTTGTCATGCTTCCGGGACTCGTCTTCGGAGACCTCTCTGAAAATACCGGAGCACTGACCAGCAACACGGTAATCAGTGAAAATATCCGGGCTTCCAATCAGGCAATCGTGGAGGTGCTTCAGGAAAGCCATGATGCACTGCTTGCTAAGATCAATGCGGAAATTGCCAGACTCCCGGAAGGAGATACTGCCTCTATCAGCGATCCTTACGCTTCCAGTATCATCGTAAATGCGAACCAGCTCATCGCACAGTTTTGTGCCAGCCAGGATGACTATAAAAATATAAATATCAGCAAACTCAAAAGCCTGATCCGGGAAAACGAGGACGGGCTTTTTTCTTATGACGTTACTTCAGAAACGGCCACGGTGGAAGTTCCGGCGGAAGAGGAAAATGCACCACCCAGAAAGGTTACTTTTACCCGCCATACCTACACGGTCAGCTATGCCGGAGATGCCTACTTTGCAGATCACGTCTTTCATCTGACCGATAAGCAGAAAAAAACGGCAGACAGTTATGTGGAAAACCTGACCATGTTCTTTGGCGGCTCCGCTTCCGGTCTTGCCATGGCGGTAGGTGTCAGCGATGAGGTGCTGGCTTACCGGGCTACCATCCAGCAGGTCGCACAGAAATACGGCATGGAAGCTTATGTGGAACTCCTCATGGCAGTCATGATGCAGGAAAGCGGCGGGCGTGGAAGCGATCCCATGCAGGCGGCAGAAGGCGGCTTTAATAAGAAATACCCCCATGTCCCCAACGGCATCACCGATCCTGCTTATTCCATCGAATGTGGGATTCAGGAATTAAAGTATGCACTGGATAAAGCAGGATGTACCGGACCTACCGACCTGGACCGCATCAAGCTGGCGCTTCAGGGTTACAATTACGGCTCCGGCTATATCGACTGGGCAATGGAACGTGACGGCGGTTATACCAAAGAAAACGCCATTGCTTATTCGGATATGATGTGTGCCCGTCCGAACTGGCATTATGACCGGTATGGGGACAAGGAATATGTGGAGCATGTTCTCCGGTATTATCAGATTACCAATACCGGCGGAAGCTATCCGGCAAACGGAATGCAGATTCCGCACTATCTCCAGACCGATTACGGGAACATTCCTTATGGCGGCGGCTCCATCGCATCTTCCGGCTGCGGGCCTACCAGCTTTGCCATGATCGTCAGCTACCTGACCGGGAATACCATTACCCCTCCGGATGCGGTGGCATGGTGCGGGAATTCCTATTACAAGCCGGGAGTTGGAACCTACTGGAGCTACTTTCAGGCTGCAGCCAGTCATTTCGGCTGTGGCAGCGTCACACAGACCAGCAATGCCAATACGGTACTTCAGGCACTCTCCGAAGGCTGTCCGGTCATCTCCTCTCAGCGGGCAGGACTTTTCACCAGCGGCGGACACTTCATCGTACTCCGAGGTGTTACGGCAAACGGCAAGGTACTGGTCAATGATCCCAATGACAGTGACGCAAAGAACTATATTAACCGTGAATTTGATATGATGTCGGAAATCCATGCTACGGCAAATGCCTACTGGATCTTCGACAAAAAATAAAGGAGCCATTATGAACAGAACAAAAGTGATTCTTTCCATTTTTCTGATGCTGTTTCTGCTGCTTGCCGGACTGGTTCTCCCCAGTTTCTGGAAAAGCCAGAAAAAAGAAGCTTCCGGAAACAAAGGCAGGGAACCGGCAAAGGAAACAACAGAAACAAATTCTGATACCCCCATGCCGGAATATCTGGATTTTGATGCTTTAAAAGCATTTTTCTCCGACAGCCAGATTGCTTCTCTCAAAGGGCAGTTTCCTGTCTACCTAAAAGAGTATGTCAAAAAAGAACAGACAAGCATCACCTTCCTGCCGGAAAAAACCAGCTACCCTACCGAAACAACCGTCTGCCTGATGTTTTCACTTTCCGATCAGGATACGCTTCCGGTTACCTACCACACCCCGACGGGTGTGTTTTTATTTGGAGAAGACGGGGTACAGGTCTCTGCAGATACGACTGTTTACGAAAAGCAAACCGATGATTCCCTGCCGTCCCTGACTTCGCAGGACATTGAACACCTGCAGGAAGGCGGGTATCCGGATACTTCTGACAGCCCGGAAGCTCCGGACACAGAATCCGGCAGTGCCTCTGTGCCTTCCGAAGATGCGAAAGATACGAAAAAGGAGGTGCAGCCATGACACAGCCAGAAGAAACACCGGTTTCCTTTATCCCTTCCAACTTCATTGAGAAAGGCAAGATCCTAAACGGAACTTTTGACATCCGCAATGCCATAGAAAGCATTGTTCTTTCCCTGGCAATCGGTATCCCTGTTTTCCACCTGCCGCTGTCCCTGACTGCCCGCATCATCATTCTCTGCATGACCGCACTTCCAGCGGCAATGGTAGCCCTGATTGGAATCGGCGGGGAGAGCATCACTGCCTTTTTGATGAATGCCCTGCGTTTTGTAGTGAACCGCAGGGTAATCTGGAGGTCCGACAGTCTTCCGGAAGGAAAGCCACGCAGGAAACCACGTTTCAAAGAGCCAAAGACAAAGAAACACCGGAAAGCAGAAAAAATGGCAGAGCCTTCCAAAGTAATGGCATCGGCTCCCCCACAGTCTGAACCGGACGCACCAGCTCCGCCAAAAAGTAAAAAAAAAGAACACCGGCAGTTTGATACCTCCACCAAGCGGGGCATCAAAAAACAGGCAAAGGAAGATATCCGTTATCTGAAGTGGGAGCAGAAAGAAGCCAGCCGACAGAAAAAAGAGGCGGCGAAACAGATAAAAATACAGAAAAAAACGGAAGCCCGGAGACGAAAGGAGGAAGAAAAACGGGCAGTTTCCGAAAAGCGGGCTGCAAAAAAAGAGCAGAAAAAAAAGGTGGTTTCCAAGGAGGACACCTCATCTGCCACGTCAAAACCCGTTTCCCGGAAAAAGCGAAAGAAAGACCAGACCTTGGAGGATTATCTTCCGGTGGAAAAAATCGCAAACGGAATCGTCTATACCACAGACGGACGGTACGTGAAGATCCTGGAGATTGAACCAATCAACTTTCTGCTTCGAAGTGCCAGGGAACAGCAGGGCATTATCTACAGCTTTATCAGTTACTTAAAGATCAGCCCTGTCAAACTCCAGATCAAGATGATCTCCAAAAAAGCAGACATCAATAAGCATCTGGAGCAGTCCCAGCTGGAGCTGGAGCGGGAAACCGATCCCCACTGTCAGGAACTGCAGCGTGACTACATCCAGTTTGTCCAGAACTTAAGTTCCAGAGAAGCAGTATCCAGACGGTTCTTTCTGATCTTTGAATATGAACCATTCAACGCAAACCGAAAGGAAGAGGAACGGGAAATCCTTGCTGCTCTTGAGACAGCCTCCCAGACCGCCAAAACCTTTCTATACCAGTGCGGGAATGAAGTGGTCTCCCATGACAATGAGGATGAATTTACTACGGATGTTCTCTACACCCTTTTAAACCGTACCCTTTGTACGGAGGTTCCGCTTTCGAACCGGATCAGCACTGTACTGTCCGCCTATACAAAGGAAAATCGCATGGAGGAACTGGATCACATCCGGATCAACGAGTTTCTCGCACCGGAAAGTGTGGATTTCAAGCACTCCCATTATGTGCAGATCAATGGGCTTTACCATTCCTACCTGCTTGTGCCGTCTGACGGCTACAAAAACCGGGTAACTCCCGGATGGCTGTCACTCCTTGTCAATGCCGGGGAAGGGATTGATATTGATTTCTTTCTCCAGAAACAGCCAAAGGACAAGATTCAGCAGCGTCTCGGTCAGCAGATCCGTATCAACCGTTCCAAATTAAAGGATGCGTCCGATACCAACACTGATTATGACGATCTGGATTCTGCCATCCGCTCCGGATATTTTCTGAAGCAGGGACTTGCCAACAACGAAGATTTCTATTACATGAATCTTCTCATCACCATTACTGCTTCCACGTTGGAAGAACTGCAGTGGCGGATTCAGGAAATGAAAAAGCTCCTGATCTCGCAGGATATGAACTTACACTCCTGCTACTTTTTACAGGAGCAGGGATTTTTATCCTCTCTGCCGCTGGCAAATCTGGACAAGAAGCTTTTTAAGCTGTCCAAGCGGAACGTACTGACTTCCGGGGCGGCAAGCTGCTATCCCTTCGTCAGCTACAGTATCTGCGATGATAACGGAATCCTATTTGGGGTAAACAAGCATAACAATTCCCTGGTCATTGCGGATATCTTTGATTCCAGGCAGTACAAGAACAGCAACATCTGTATCTTAGGCTGTTCGGGAGCAGGAAAGACCTTCACCATGCAGACCATGGCACTAAGGATGCGAAGAAAAGGCATCCAGGTGTTCATCATCGCTCCGCTAAAGGGACACGAATTTTACCGGGCTGCAAGGAATGTCGGCGGAGAATTTATCCAGATCTCTCCTGCCAGTAAGAACTGTATCAACATCATGGAAATCCGGAAGGTAGACAATTCTGTAAATGAACTGCTGGACGGACCGACACTGGATGCCTCCGCACTGGCAGGCAAGATCCAAAGGCTTCACATCTTCTTCAGTCTGCTGATCCCGGATATGTCCCATGAGGAGAAGCAGCTTCTGGATGAAGCCCTAATCAAAACCTATGCCAGAAAAGGGATTACACATAAAAATGAATCCCTGACAGATCCGCAGCATCCGGAGCAGTACAAAAAGATGCCCATTCTGGAGGATGTCTACAATGTCCTGCTGGAAAGCGAGGATACCAAACGTCTGGCTCATATCCTGAACCGCCTGGTTCACGGTTCTGCTTCTTCCTTTAACCAGCAGACCAATGTGGACCTGACCAATAAATATACGGTACTGGATATCTCCGAACTGACCGGTTCCAGCGATCTTTTAACGGTCGGCATGTTCGTTGCCCTGGATTATGTCTGGGATAAAGCGAAGGAAAACCGTACCGAAGAGAAAGCCATCTTTGTCGATGAGGTCTGGCAGCTCATCGGTGCATCCAGCAACCGGCTTGCAGCGGAATTCGTACTGGAGATTGCCAAGATCATCCGTGCTTACTCCGGAGCCGGCATCTTTGCCACACAGGATTTAAACGACTTCTTTGCTCTGGATGACGGGAAGTACGGCAAGGGTATCATCAATAACTGCAAGACCAAGATTATCCTGAACATGGAGGATGAAGAGGCACAGCGGGTGAAGACTATCCTGCATCTATCGGAAACAGAAGTAATGAACATCACCCATTTCCAGCGGGGCAACGGTCTGATCTCAACCAACAACAATAACATCACTGTGGAATTTAAGGCTTCCAATCTGGAAAAGGAGCTGATTACCACAGATCGGCAGGAGCTTCTGGAAATCCTTGCGAAACAGAAGAAACAGGCTGTGTAACTTTTGGCAGCACTGACGCTGCCCTTTTCATTTGAACTTCAAGAAGGAGGAGACTTATGTTACAGACATACAAATCCTATACCAGACGGACGCTGGCTATGCTGCTGGCAGTCCTTGTCGCAGTCGGCGCATTGTTTTCCGGCAGTTTTCCGGTTCATGCAGCCGACGGCACCATCAGCTATAAGGCAGGTGCCAATATCCCTTACGGCAGCTATTTTACCTCCCGCATGAGCTTTGACGGGAGCAATACTGCCTACTGCGTGGAACCACTGAAGAAAACACCTTCCTCTGGTTCCTATTCCTATGACCTTTTAAGCCAGAACTCCCCGCTCAGAAAAGCGCTCTACTACTTAAACGGCGGTTACGGCTACGATAAAGTCGTCAAGGATAAATATTTCAGTGGCTGGAGTGATGATAACAGCTATGTCATCGGACATCTGGTTGTCGCTTACATCTATGCCGGTAATTCCGCTGACACCGGAGCTTTCCATGGCGCCCCGCAGTCCTATATTGATAAAGCACTGGAAGTAGCCAGTGCCATTCAGGGACTTCCGAACCCGCCGGAAGGCTTCCGGGCATTCATCGTTCCGGGACAGGGCAGCCAGACCATTGCCGGAAGCTGGTATCAGGTTCCAAACGGCTGGATCGAACTGAAAAAATCTTCTGCCAACGGAAGCGTATCGGACGGGAATCCGAATTACAGCTTAAAGGGTGCTGTGTATGGGATCTATCAGGGTGAGAAGCTCATCCAGAAACTGACCACTGATGAAAACGGGTATGCCAGATCCGGCGAACTGGAGGAAGGCGATTATACCATAAAAGAGCTCTCTGCTTCCAAAGGCTACATTGTAGACACCAAAGCTCACAAAGTCACTGTAAAAACAGAACAGACTTCTGCTGCAAACGTAACAGAGATTCCGCAGAATAATCCCATGGATCTGGTGCTTGAAAAGCTGGATGCTGAAACAAAGAAAGCCTCCCCACAGGGAGCAGCTTCCCTTGCAAACGCAGAATTTACAGTCAAGTTCTATACCGAGCAGTCTGACAGTGATCCTGCGGAAGCTGGAAAGAAACCGGCACGTACCTGGGTATTAAAAACAGACGCTTCCGGAAAGATGCATTTTACCAAAGATTCCTTTGTAAGCGGCGATGCCTTTTACTATACCAGTGATGGCAAGACCGTCTGTCTTCCGCTCGGTACCATAACGGTACAGGAAAGCAAAGCCCCTGCCGGATACCAGCTCAATCCAACTGTCTTTGTACAGAAAATTACAGGTGACGGTAAGCAGGAAATGGTTTCGGTATACCAGTCTTCTACCATAGAAGAATCTGTCATCCGTGGCGGAGTGAAGATCCAGAAACGTGACAGCGAGACCGGAGAAGCAAAACCGCAGGGTTCTGCCACTTTGGAAGGTACTGTCTTTGCGATCACTACGTTAAATGAAAATCCGGTATTAGTAGACGGAACATCCTACACGAAAGATCAAGTTGTCCTTACACTTACTGTCGATAAATCCGGTTCTGCTGCAACTGCAAAAGATGCTCTCCCATTCGGACATTACCGTGTGGATGAAACAACTGCACCTTCCGGTTATCTGAACAGCGGAAAGATCTCTGTAGAATTTGACATCACAGAACAGGGAAAAATCGTGGAACTGACTGCAAAAGACAATTCCATCTCCAATCAGGTCATCCGCGGAGATCTGGAATTTGTCAAGATTGCTGACGGCAGCCAGAATCGTCTGGCAAATGTTCCATTTAAGATCACTTCCAAAACAACAAGTGAAAGCCATGTGATCGTAACAGATGCCAATGGTTATGCCAGCACTTCCTCAAAATGGAACAAACATACATCCAATACCAACCGTGGCGAATCTCCAGAGGACGGCATCTGGTTCGGCACATCCAAACCGGATGATTCCAAAGGAGCATTGATTTACGATACTTACATCCTGGAGGAACAGCGTTGCGACTCCAATAAAGGCATGGATCTCTTAAAATTTGAAGTTAAAGTTTATAAGGATTCTGTAACTGTACGGGTTGGAACTCTGACCGATGATGCCATTGAGATCGGCACGACTGCTCTGGATGCCGAGACCGGTACACACATGAGCCAGCCGGCAAAAGAAGTGACGATTGAAGACGTTGTGGAATACAAAGGCTTGAAAAAAGGCCAGAAATACAAACTGACTGGAACGTTAATGGACAAAGAAACAGGCGAACCAATCCTTGTGGATGGAAAACCGGTGACTTCCAAAACAGAATTTACTGCAAAGAAATCCTCTGGCTCCGTCAAAGTAACCTTTACCTTTGATGCAACTTCCTTAAAGGGCAAAACAACCGTTGTCTTCGAGGAATTATATCAGGATGAGATGCAGCTTGCAGTCCATACCGACATCAACGATGAAGACCAGACCATCTATTTCCCGGAAATCAAGACTACTGCGAAAGATGCGGACACGAACTCCAATATTTCCTGTGCAAAGAAAGAAATCACGCTGGTGGATACGGTTTCCTTTAAGGGGCTGGTTCCTAACCAGAAATATGAAGTGACTGGAACTCTGATAGATAAAGAAACAAAGAAACCAGTCGAAGCAGACGGAAAACCGGTGACAGCAAAAGCATCCTTCAAGCCAAAAGAATCCGCTGGTACGGTAGATGTTACCTTTACCTTTGATGCCAGCTCCTTAAAAGGGAAAACAGTAGTTGTCTTTGAATCCCTGGCTTACAAAGACAAGGAAGTTGCCGTACACACAGACATTGCGGATGAAGGACAGACTATTTACTTCCCGGAAATCAAAACCACTGCAACAGATGCTGCTTCCGGCACACACTATGCAAAACCGGAAAAAGAACTGACGCTTACAGACCTTGTGGAATACAAAAACCTGATCCCAGGCAAAGAGTACAAGCTGACAGGAACACTCATGGATGCGGAAACCGAAAAACCTTTCGATGTGGATGGCAAAGCTGTGACTGCAGAAACAAGTTTCACTCCGGAAGAAGCTAACGGCAGCGTAGAGCTTTCCTTTACCTTTGATGCCTCTGCACTTTCCGGAAAAACGCTCGTGGCATTTGAAACAATGACTTTTGAAGATCACGAAGTAGCGGTACATGCGGACATCAAAGATGCCAACCAGACCATCTACTTCCCGGAAATCAAAACCACAGCCAAAGACGGCAGTGACGGGGATCAGGATGTCTCTGCTTCCAAGGAAGCGACTATCGTAGATACGGTCACTTATCATGGTCTGATGCCTGGATCTGAGTACAAAGTCATCGGAACCCTGATGAATAAGGAAACCGGAGAGGCTTTGTTAAAAGACGGAAAACCAGTTACCGCTCAGGCAGAATTTAAAGCAGAAAAAGCTGGCGGCTCTGTGGAAGTTACCTTTACCTTCGACGCTTCTGCTCTTGCCGGACAGGATGTGGTTGTCTTTGAAAAGCTCTACTATACAAACGGAAAAACCGAGCATGAGATTGCTTCCCATGAGGATCTGAAGGATGAAGGTCAGACCGTACACATGACGGAGCTTCCGAAAGAACCGGAGACGCCTCCGGTAGCTCCGCCTGTAAAGACCGGCGATGAGACGCCGCTTCTCCTGTATGCCGGAATCGCCATAGCTGCACTTGCAGGTGCAAGTGTCCTGGGCATCGTTTACTTCAAACGCAAAAAGAAACATCAGTAACTCATAACGAAGACTCCTGCAGGCAGCTCCCACATGGAACTGCCTGCTTCTTTAGTAGGTGATGAATATGAAACACCCCCACTGCAAGACAGATGCCAAGCACATCCGTCATTTTCTGAACCTCTGTGAAGGGAACTGGCACTCCTGTATCTACGTCTGGTGCCGCACTTGTAACGCACAGGAAAGCTGTGAGAACTCTGGCTTTTTATTCCATCCGGATGAAACGGGAAGCCCCTGCATCCTCCCTCTTTCAGATGCAGCGCTTTTGTTTCCCCGGATACCGGAGCCAACCGAATGTACCGGAAGCATGAGCATTGCTGCTTTTACAGAGCTTTATCTGCCCTATCTGGCCGCTCAGAAGCTGCCTTTAAAGCCATGTCCCATTCCGGCACTGCTCCGGCTTCAGGAGAACCAGCAATATGACTGGTAACAAAAAGTTGCACTTTCAGGCTCTTATACGTACAGGATATGTAAAGAAAGGAGGCACTGCCTATGTTAAACGTAATTTCAATCATCCAATGTATCGATCAGGTCTTTACGAACCTGATATTTATTCCCATGATTTTTGTCCTGTATGTTAAATTCCGTCCGAAAAAGCCATGGACCAGAAGGAGCAGAAACACTTATCTGCTCTGTCTGGTACTGATCGGCTTATTCCTGCTGCGGATTTTCTGTGAGAAGTTCATCTTTACACCGGTTAATTATCCACGTTTCACAGACAGCGGCTTATTCCCGCTCATCCGGGCAATTTTCTATCCCGGCATCTGAAAAATGGGGATTCGTGCCATTTAGTCCGAATCTGGGATCAGTATCCGCTTGCGTCCTATGGGAATTCATCACCTGCTTACTTACAATATAAGTATACAGTACGTACCTCTTATCTACGTACACATTAAGTATTCTTTATGTACATGCGAGGTGAAAATAGATGAAAAAGATGAAAAATATCCGCTGCCCTTACTGCGGCGGAACAGCAATATTAAGAGATGCATCCTTTGTATATGGAACGCATTCTCATGGCGGACAGGTTTATGTCTGCTCCCACTATCCATCCTGCAATTCCTATGTAGGGGTACATCCGGGAACCAAGATACCAAAAGGAACGCTCGCCAACCGGGAGCTTCGTCAAAAGCGGATTCAGGCACATCGAATTTTCGATCAGATCTGGCAACAGGGCATCCTCTCCAAACCGGAAGCATATCGCTGGGTGGCAGATAAGTTCTGTCTGACAGATAAGCAGGCTCACATCGGACAGTTCAGCAACTATATGTGCGACCAGCTCATTCGGGAATCCGCAGATGTTTTAAAGAACAACCATATTCCCTTCTGCCTCCGGGCAGCCAGCTGAAAGGCGGTGATTGATGATGACCTTACCGCTAAATAAAAAGCAAAAACAACTGGTGGAAAAATCCATGGATCTGGTTCCAATCATGATTCATTCCATGACTCGCACCGCTACCTATGTAACTGAGGAAGAACAACAGGAATTATGTCAGATTGGATATCTTGCTTTGTGCCGGGCGGCTGTCGGATTTGAGGAAGGAAGATCATTCCAGCCTTATGCCAAAACTATCATCCGTCATGCCATCTTTGATTACTGGCGGAAAATTGCCCGTGACCGCTCCATGCTCTGTTCTCTGGACGAAGCATCATCTGAAGATGAACATCTCCATTATCGTGATTTGTTTTCCTACGAGGATACACAAACAACTCACCCGGAAAAGGACACAAATCAGACATTGCTTCTTGAGCATTTAACCCAGCTTGGCACCGGACAGTCCCCAACTATTCAGAAGGGAATTGTAGCCCTCTATCTGCAACATCAGGGATATACCAGCTTTGAACTGGCAAAACACTACCAAGTACCAGCCAATCGTGTACGGGCATGGCAGAGCAAAGCACGGAAACTATTACAGCAGGATGATGCACTCTATGCACTTCTGACTTAACTTTGAAGGAGGGAACTTTTATGCTGACACTTTATACTGCTGTCGGAACCTTAAAATTTCAAAAAACGACAGGCGGAAAATCCATTCCTCTTGTAATCAACAATAGACAAGAATATGGTCTATCGGATGACGAACTACTACTTTGGAGCTGTCTTGCTTTTCAGATTCTGACGCTCCATGAACTCCAGGATGCCTATACCCTGCGCCAGATTCAGAAAGAAGGTCCGAAGAACTTATCCTTCCAACACTATCTGAACCGACTTTCCTTACGTGGTCTGGTTGTAAGCGGAATTGGATTGACAGGGGTGGATGCCCTATATCGCCTTCTCGGCAGTCTGACCATTATTCCCTTGGAGGATACCTTTCCCATCCGGCTCTTTGGCTGCATTCAGCTTTATCTGGAAGAAAGTATTGGTGCAAAAGAGTTTGGCAGATATTTAAAGAAGAAACCCTCTTCACCGATGGAAGATACCATTCTGAAGCTGGCTGAAAAGGTTTCCCTCACGACCGCTGAGCTTATCACAAGCATGGATCAGAAAAAAGTAATCCACAACGAATCGGATATTATGGATGAGTTATACACAGAACCGGAGACAACTTACCAAACACTTGTGGATGATGTCCAGATTCACCATACCCAGTATCCGGTGCTGCAGGCTATTGCTAATTTGTACCTGAATAAACAAATCACATTTCATACATGTTAAAGGAAGGAACCTTATGCCAAAACCATTTTTCACAAAGCTGGTTGCCATCAGTGCAATCGGCTTTTTCTGTGTACTTTTTGGGTGCATCTTCGGAATCGCCACCCATGACCGGCTCTTTATCCTAATGAGCCTCCTCATCGGAATCTGCAGCATCCTGCGTGCACTCAGTTTCTACCACCTGATCCATACACATGCTTATCTGTCACTGGACGTAAGCTGCACGAAACGGGAACAGACACTCTTCGGGAAAAACCAGCAATATTGGTTTGCCAGTGATAACGGAAAGGAATACGCCTTCTCACTGGAAAAGAATATCAAACTCCTAGAGGGACATCGGTATCGGCTGTACTTCCGGAAACCACAGCAGGGGACAGGGCAATCGATGCCATGTGCCGGAGATTTTCTCGGATATGAAGAACTCACCGATCAACTGCCGGAACTTCCGGATACATCCGTTTAGATAGAAAATGAGCCGCCTGTACTGCATCACCCCTACAGTTCTGGCGGCTCATTTTATTATAAATAACCTCTCTTATTTCTATCAAACAATAGTGTTTGTATCCGCTTCAATGCCATGAGCATTTGCTCCGGAAATGTCTTAGTTAAACTTGAAAGAATTAGATTTTCATTCTCATTACACAAATATTATTAGATAACCAATTCAGAAATATCAATGCTCGTTTTATAGTTTTGTTTTACTCCGCCAGGAGAAGTAATAAAAATCGTAGCGTATTCCCCATTTTCATAAAGGGTAATTTCTTTTATATCTTTTTCTTCATCTTGGTTCGTAGTATCGCAATAAAATTTTATGGTATATTTAGGGTTCATACCTATGCTTTTTTCTGTCTCTTTCCATGATTTTATATTTAAAGCAGAAATAACCTTATCTATATTATGCTTATCATCATACTTTACCAGCAATTCCTTATTTGCGGCATCATATATCTCTATAACTTTTACACCTTTTACATAATTGTCCATATAATCTTTTGCAGTGTCATTCATGCTTTCATTATTGAATTGAATAAAAGCAAATAAACCAACAACCATAAAAACCAAAACCACTATTACACCTTTATACAGAGAATGCTTTTTTATCTTCTTATCAATATCTTTTACCATAGTAGTATCTCCTTTCAATAAAACATCGAGAGATAAATTAAACTCATCGCTGATTTTTATTAACGTATGCAAATCTGGATAGCTCTTCTCATTCTCCCAATTTGAAACTGTCTGTCTTGTTACATCAAACTTTTTAGCAAAAGTTTCCTGTGTCATCCCTTGTTCCTTTCTGATTTTTGCAATCATCTGACCTAATTGCATAGCTTACTCCTCCTTGCAATTTCATTTTATCTAAATTTACTACTATGACAAGCAATTGACTTTTTACATTGATATTTTCGCTTCGCAAATATTCTTTGCTTGCTGATTTTAGGCTGGTTTCGAGCTAAATTCTAAAAAAATAATTCATAGTTTCGTATCCACACCCTATTTCAATTCCATACTTACTATTTCGATTTCATCAATATTTTCAATTCTAAGTAATTTCGTAATCTGATTATTCTTCTTATCAGTAAACCGGACTTTCATCCACTCATCATCCGTATCCAACACCAGACATTTCATTTCTGTACTTCCCACCAACTGTAAAGCATCATCTGATTTTATTTTACACTCCGTATTGACCAATTCATTTATCAATTTTGACATATTATTTTCACCTCGTTGTTTTCTTTCCAATCTTTTCACCGCTACTTCAAGCCTTTTTACCTTCCCAGGATATGAGGAATAACAAAGCAAGACAGCTAATGCAATGAATCCTATCCATTCCATAATCTTACAACCTCCTTCTCTGGTCGATTCTGTCTAATGCACACATTATACTCCATACACATCAAAACAACAATTTATTCTCTGTCTTTTTTCCACTCGTCCAGATATCTGTGCCGGTATTTCAGCTCTGCATACTCTGTGATCCTTTTCATATAGACTGCATCATAAGCTCCGCCTACAGCACCAACCACTGGAATCCCCTGTAAGAACTTTATATAGAGAAGCTCTTTTGACAAAGATCCCGCTGTTTGTTCGATCTGCTCCTTATCCTGATATTCTTCCGGCAGCATTCCGTTTCTGATAAATTCATTTACTTTCCCGTCAATCTCACAAAGTGTATCCCCATAGGATACTGCTCCCCGGATCAATAATAAGATAAAATATTTTTCTTCCCTGCTTTCATAGCTGTATCCATACTGCAGGGCAGTCTCGTAAATATTCTTTAAAATCATTCCTGTAAATACCGGAATATCCGGCAGACCGATTCCCAATACGCCCATCCCGATTCCAGACACACCGGATAGCAGTAAATTCTTTGTTCCTGTATCTCTCGCTTTTTTAGAAAAGGCTCGCAGGGATTTGGAATTCTGCTTTACATCCGCCGTATACTGTCGTACCTGATAGTCCTGCTCCAGTTTTGCCCGCTGATACGTCTTTTCAATAACCCTGGTTCCTTTCTCGAAAATCAGAGCAAATGCCTTCGCAAAAGCAGTATCCAATGTTTCCTGAAGTTTCGGCGGTATCTTTTCCTCCAGTTTTTGATTCAGAATGTTCTCCCTTTTCTCTGAACGCTTCTGAAGGAATCTCTGCTCCTGTACTTCCAGCTTTTCCCACTCTTTCTGAAGCGGCGTCCTTTTATCAAATAATCGCATCTTAATACACCTCCGCACCAAACGGCATCAATGCCAGTTTCGCCAGCTTAAACTGCTGCAAACCAAACGGGATACCGATAATCGTTACACACATAGCTACACCGATTGCCAGATGTTCCAGTGCAAGAGGCAGACCAGATACGATCAGCCAGATGATATTCAAAAGGAACGAACCAGCTCCGCCACCATACTGCACCTCTTTTCCAAAGGGGAAAAAACTAAGCGCCGCAAATTTAAAGCACTGCATCCCTACCGGAATCCCCACAACGGTAATACACCAGAGGCAGCCTGCCAGACACCAGCTTAGCCCGCTAACTGCGCCGCCAAACACGAACCACAACACATTTCCCAGGCATCCCATATGCTACACCTCCACATTCATTCGATTTTTCACATCAGCAAGTATTGTTTCTATCCGGTTGATGGCATCATCCACCTGTTCTCTTGCATCTGCAATCTTACTCTGCACCATGTAATCTGCCACCAGCCCGTCCAAAAAGAAATCCGCAAAGGAAAGGAAACTGCCGATTTCCATGCGCAGATCCAAGGAAACCTGCACATCTCTTAATTCTCTCTGAAAACGCTGAATATCGCTTTTCGCCTGTTCCATCAACGCAGATGCGTCATTCATTTTAGAATGCTTCACAAGGTCACTGATAAAGCCTCCTCCAAGCATATCAAAAATGCCCCAGTTTCTCGCACTTCCCAACTTATCCCTTGCTGCGTAAAGGCTCTGAAGTGCCCGCTCCCCTGCCTGTACTGCTTCCTGCATTTCCCGTTTCATCATTTCGTTACTCATCGTTTATCCTCTCTTTCTTTTTAGCAGCCTATTGCGGCAGATTTTCTATATTTCATAATAAAAAAAGACTCCTATCATGACCTCTGCCACAATAAAAGTCTTGCTATCTTATTTGCTACGGGTATCTCTCGATACCGGTTGTCGGTTACAAAACCACCTCTTTCGAGGCGTTCAGCTACTCCCTTTTTTGCTTGAGATGAATATAACATATTGGAAATAATTTGTCAAATAATAGATTCTTCTTGTCCAAGAAGATTCCTTCTATTCTGGAAACACAATCTCCACACAGAAATCATTCCCTTCTATCCGGGCACTGATTTTTCCTTCCATACGGAGTACCAACTCTTTTGCGATTGATAAGCCGAGGCCACTGGAAGTCTTACTGCGTGCTTCATCCGCTTTATAAAACCGTTCAAACACCTGATCTACATTTATTTTTTCCACATGACATACCTGATTTTTTATCTGTATCCGAATGCTGTTTTCAACTTCTTCCAGTGAAATACTGATTTTCTTCTCCCCATGATCCAGTCCGTTTTTTATGATATTCTGAAGGATTCTCCGGATTCCCTGTTCGTTTCCGTTCATAAACAGCAATTTCTCTGTAATCTGTATCTCCGGTTCAATTCCTCTACCCGTCCACTCATCATAATAGGAAAATATGGTATCTTTCAAAATCTTGTTAATACAGCAAGATGACATTTCCAGATGGAAGGAATCGTTTTTTAGCTTTGTAAAAGTAAATAATTCTTCCAGCATTTCTTTCAGGCTGCCGATTCTCTCCTGTATGATCTTCATATACCGTCTCTGCTCTTCCTGGTCTTCACAGGTTTCCATTAACTGAAAATATCCGTCAAGGGACGTCAAAGGAGTACGGATATCATGTGAGAGATTTGTATATGTATCCGAAATCATCTCCTCTTTCTTCAAGTATTCCTTCTTTTCCCTTCGCTTCAGTTCCAGCCATTCGTTTAAAACATCTGCCAGCTCACCAATGCCTCCCAAATCCATTTCTCTGGTAATCAGCATGTTGCTGTCGTGCTTCATCAGAAACGACAACTGGCGGCAGATGTCTTTCACCTGCCGCTGGTATTTCCAAAATAACATTCCCTGTACCAGTATCACTGCTATCAATAGCACGAACCCTAGTTTTATCATTTAGATATCTCTCTTTCTGAATACCCATCCTGTCAGTAATGTAACCACGATTCCGAACGCCGCCGCAATCACAACTGCCGTCAGGCATTCCTTATTGGTCGGTGACATGGATAAAAGTGCAATCTTTCCTGTCACTGTATATTTCAAAATCTGGAAATTCTCCACGCCTGCCTTCTGGATCAAATGATTGATCACTCCGTATAAAACAATCATGGTATTCATACACAGGCAGATAACAATCGTCATGCTGAACACGTTGCTGTTCAAAACCACCGCAATCGCCATACTGATTAGTACCAGTGCATAATGAAGCAAAATCTGAATACCAAAGTATCTCAGCAGCTCGCTTCCATTCCCCCACTCCAGATATCCGAAATACATCTGCTGTGCAATAATCTGAAGGATAAAATAAATCAGCATGGTAACAGTCGTATACACAAACAACACTGTAGCTTTGGAAAAGATCAGGTTTCTCCGGCTCCTTACCTGTCCGCCGATATTTTTTATATAACCGCTTCCTATATCCGCACTGGAAAACAGCACTGTAAAAATCACCAGAAACAACGCCACAAACTTCGCCTGCAGGTTTGCATAAACCTGATCAAAGACCGTTACTTTTTCTCCCGGCTGTGTCGGCAGGAATACGGACATTCCCATATTGATGGTTTCCGGTTCCACTGTTTCTGCAATACTTTCTGTCTGCTGTTGTTCCGCTTCCTTGTTCATCGTATCAATATCCAGTTTCGACATGGATGTGGAGAAGAATATAGCTGCCGCCATCACAATCCATACCACATACATACTTTTTGTCCAGACCATCCGGTACAGATCCATTTTTATCATATTAAGCATTTTGATTCCCTCCTGTCAGATTCAAGAAATAGGTTTCCAGTTCTTCACTGGTAATGGAAATTCCATTGACCAAAATTCCTTCTTTTGCCAGCTCCATATTGACATTGGCGCTTTCATTCAATCGTTCAAATATGTGGATATGGCTCTTATCTGTAACCTGATAGTTGGTAAATCCCATTCTGTCCAGAATCGGAACCGCCTGCTCCGGATGGACTAACTCTATTTCAATCCGTTCACTGCAGCGTTTCATCAGTTCTTCGCTTGTCAGCTCCTGCAGAAGACTTCCATTATGGATAATTCCATAATCTGTTGCAATCTTAGATAATTCCTCTAAAATATGACTGGATATCAAAATCGTCATATTCCGTTCATCGCGCAGTCTCTGTATGGTGTCACGCACCTCTGCAATTCCCTGGGGATCAAGCCCATTGATTGGTTCATCAAGAACCAGGAGATCCGGCTCCCCGACCAGTGCCAGCCCGATTCCGAGACGCTGCTTCATTCCAAGGGAAAAATGTTTCGTTTTTTTCTTTCCGACACCTTCCAGCCCGACCGTCTCTAAGATATCTTCGATGTATCCCTTTTTCCGAATACCAAACAATTCACATTTTATTTTCAGGTTTGTATATGCATTCATGTTACCATACACCCCCGGTGCTTCAATCAGACACCCCACACGAGAACGAATCCTCTCCAGTTCTTTTCCTTTACACCCGAACATCTCAATCTCTCCGGCTGTCGGTCTTGCAAGTCCACTGATCATCTTCAGGCAGGTCGTCTTTCCCGCACCGTTTCGTCCGATAAATCCATAGATAGCACCTTTTTTTATGTGAAGATTTACTTTATCCACTGCCTTATGATGACCATACTGCTTTGTTAATCCATTTGTACTTAATAACAATTCACTCAATGCTTTCATCTCCTTTTCTTATCTGCTGTTATCATATCGGATAAATCCTAATCAAACGCAAATAAATAGTAAAAAAAGAGTAAAGATTAAGAATGCAGACGGTAGCCGATTCCCCATACGGTATCAATATATTCCTCCTGCGTTACTGCTTTTATCTTTTTCCGGATATTGCTGATATGTACATCCAGTGTCTTTGTCTCTCCCATATAGTGTTCATCCCACGCATATTCAAAAATCTCTTCTTTGCTGAAGACCTGTTTCGGATGCTCCAGTAAAAGCTCCAGAATTGCAAATTCCTGCTTTGTAATTTTGGGAAGCAGCACTCCGGCAATCCGGACTTCAAAACGCTCACGGTCCAGTTCCAGGTTTTTATATGACACGCTTTTATGTTCCGGCTCCTGCTGCATATGGCGGAGCTGAACCTGAATCCGGGCAAGCACCTCCTGTATCTCAAACGGTTTTGTAATATAATCATCTGCCCCACTGGTAAGAAGCCCGATTTTTTCATCCAATCCGTCTTTGGCTGTCAGGACAATAACCGGCGTATTGCCCTGTTTCCGAATCTGGGCAAGCACCTCTTCTCCTGAAATTCCCGGAAGCATCAGATCCAATAGAATCAAAGAAAAGCCCGCCTTATCCATCTGGAACAGCATCCTCGCTTCCGTCCCGGAAAAAGCTTGTACCGTCTCATATCCTGCTTTCTGTAATGCCGTATATAAAAGATTATTGATATCCGTATCGTCTTCTACAATCAGAATTCTGTTTTTCTGCTCCATTTTTCTCATCCTTCCATTTTCCGATTTAAACAATATTATATTGCACTTTTATAACTATGTCCAAGATTCTTTTGATATTATCCTTTTGCCTCGTCCACATATGCTATATATAGTTTTAATTATTTTGACATACGCTATATATTGTGGTAATATAATCTTGTATTTAAGTTTTTGTGCTGTCCCGTCATGGGAGTCTGGACCATTCATCCAGAAGCATATGCAGTTTAAGTTTGGAAAATCGTGTCATTATACTGCCGTTTTATACGGTGCTATAATGGCACTTTTTTTATTTTAATCTATTTTAACGCCCGAAGAGGCAGAAAGGAGAATTTTTATGTCAGCAATTTTAACAATTTTAGGGAGGCCCACAAAAGATCCTGAGATGCAGCAAGGGAAAAATTCCGGTACGGAATATGTTTCTCTGGACATTGCAGTTTCACAGCGAGGCCAGGATGGAAAGGAAGAAACCATTTACTATCAGTGCTATTTTAACAAGTTCCTTGCAGAACGCTTAGCAAAAGCAGGCGTAAAGAAAGGAACCGGGCTGATGATCTATGGTGATCTGGAACTTCATCCGTTCATTTATCAGAAAGGAAAGAATGCGGGGCAGGCAAATGCCGGTCCGAGGATCAATGTCAAGGACTGGCACTTTGTACCATCCAACCGTTCTGACAGCAATACCGGACATCCGGGTGCAAACCAGAACAGCCAGCCGAATGGTGGTGCGGCAACGCCCGGTGCAGCCGGCAATGGCAGCTACCCAATGCAGGGAAATCCCAATGGCAGCTACCAGAATCAGGCAATGCCTGGCGGCTATCCACAGCAGGGCATGGCTCCTGCTAACGGTGCCTACACGCCTCCTGCAAATGGCGGACAGTATCAGGCTCCGCCAAACGGAACCGGTCAGCCACAGAGCAGCTACCCGCCGCAGGGCAGTTATACCGGAATGCCAAATTACGGAGGTATGCCGGGCAGTCAGCCAACTGACGGCTTTCAAAATGTGCCGGAACAGATGGCATCCCAGTTGCCCTATTAACTCTCAAGGAACCCTATGTTGAGGAATTGCATTTATCATCTTTGTGATGATGTAGTTCCTCTTTTTCATGTCCGGAAGCAGTGATTTTCCATCCAGCTTCCGGACTCGTCTAAGAATCACGAATCAGAAAGGAATCATCCCATGAAAAAATCAAATCGAAAAAAACTCTTACAGTTTGTCGTGCTTGTACTGTTTCTTGCAGCACTTTTCGTACCACAGGATGCCAACCGGCTTCTGATTGCAGGCATTGCCCTGATCGGTATCGGAGTCACGCTGTTCAGTTATCTTCTCCCGCTTTTCACGGAACGCCTGAAAAGCAGGGAGCATAAGCCCCGAAAACGCCCAGAAAGAACTCGTCATCTGGAAGGAACACCTGATCTGGAAACCATTCTCTGGAGACAGATCAAATTCCAGATTACCGGAAAGCTCAAGGAAGCCTTCCCGGATGCCACATGGGATTTTGTGAAAGAACCACCGCTCTCCCAGATACTGGATGGGGAACCATTACGGATTCGCACACGGAATACCGGAAGTTATAATTTTGCGGAAATTCTCATGGATGCCCGTGGCAGTCTGATGCTTCAGATGATGACCATTGAATCCTTACATAAAAAGGAACCGTCAGAAGGAAATCTGGATGGCAGACCAGCCGTTAATCCTAAATCATGGTATTCCCTGATTGGGAAACCGATACTGATGGAATTGGTCGGTGACTTACAGGCAAGGGGCTATGAAAAGCTGTTTATCAACGAGCAGGGAGATGTCTATATTCTGAACGGCACTGAACCGGAAGTCCGGGGAAAGCTGGAACATTTCCCGCCCAAAGATTACTGGGGCGAATTGACGGAGATTTTTACTGAAGATGAATTGACCACAGAAGAGACCGAGCAGGCACTGGAACTGTCCTGGATCTCATAAGAAGGAGGAACGAATCATGGCAAATAACATCGTAGCAACCTGGGGGTTCAAACGCAAACTCCCGGAACCATTTGAGGATTATACGGACCATGCAATCTTTGATGACATTGCATCCAAATACTGTACTCAGCCACGGAAAAAATCCACGCTTCATGCAGCTACCCTGCGGGCAGTCCTTGCTTATCTGGAGCTGGAAAACCCGGTTGGCAGTACCCCGCCGGAAAAGCTTGGGGCGGTCGGTACCCAATCCAACAATTTTGTTGTGGCGGAATATCCGAGCAAAACCGGTGATCTTCAGGTGGTTGTCTACAACCAGCTAAACGGAAAGTTTTACGGAGGCTGCTATACTCCTCCGCCGGATGTGGAAAGCACACCGGAAAAATACGAATTTAAAGACTCCAAACAGTCCGGTGCGGCTCTGCTGTTCGCACTGATGCCGGTTTTTCTGGCAGATGAAGAGTGTAATGAAAAGTATCAGGAATTAAAAGCGCACCGGGACAACGGTTATCCCGATCTGGACGCCGCTGCGGAAACAGCAGCCGTTCTCTGCGACAACATTTACCGGAGAACCCGCTATGCATCAGGTCTCCCGACCGGTGGTGTTAAGATTGACCTTCCGGCAAACGGCGTATTGTCGCTGATCAAACCGTTAAATATCCAGAAGGGGGTCTATGCACCAACCGAAGTGCTCCATGGAGACTTTCAGGTGTTACGTCCAGGAAGTGGATTTAAGAAAGCACAGGCAGCCATTTCCAGAGATGATTTTGTTGGGAAATTTATCCTGACCGCATCCCGAAGGCTGTCTCCGGAAGAGGAGGTATCTGTTCCGACATTGGCAGAGTGGTACATCATCCCTCCGGAAATCAAACGGATCTGCGAACACGCAAAGCTGACAACGGATACCACACAGCCGATGCGGAATTTTCTTTTACGTGGACCGGCAGGTACCGGAAAAACCGAAGGAGCCAAAGCCATTGCTTCCGCACTTCACCTTCCTTACCGCTGCATTACCTGTTCCGCAAATACAGAGGTATTCGACCTTTTAGGTCAGATTCTTCCGGATGTGGACGGAAAACGCACCCGGCTTCAGCGGCAGTACCCGTCTTTTCAGGAAATCCAGTTAGATCCTTCCGGTGCCTATCAGAAGCTGACCGGAAACTATGATGAAGAGATTTCTGCCGAAGACACCTACCAGAAGCTGATCGATACGATTTTTGATGAAATGCACAGCTATTATAAGGAACACACCTCCGGACAGAATTTCCAGTATGTTGATACGCCTCTGGTCGAAGCCATCCGCTATGGATACATTTTGGAAATCCAGGAACCCACTGTCATTGCAAATCCCGGCGTACTGGTTGGACTCAACTCCCTTTTAGACCGCTGTAACAGCGTATATCTTCCAAACGGAGAAACCATCCACCGTCATCCGGATACGACCATCGTAATCACCACAAACAATGACTATGCAGGCTGTAAACAGATGAACCAGTCTGTCATTTCCCGAATGAACCTTGTGATTGATCTGGATGAGCCGGATGAGGATACACAGGTAGAACGTGCCATGGCTGTTACCGGATGCAAGGATGCAAAAACGGTACGTCTGATGACACGCATTGTCAAATCCATGGCTGTCTACTGCCGGGAAAACCTCATTACAGATGGCTGCTGCGGCATGAGGGAGCTGATCTCCTGGGTGCAGTCCTACATGGTCTGCGGGGATATCCGGGAAGCGGCCCGTTACACGGTGCTTGCCTCTGCCTCTGCCGATGCTGAGAACCGTACGGAAGTGGAAGAAAGCTGTCTGGATACTGTGCTTGCTGCGTAGGACACGCCTATGAGAAAAGCAGCACTCACAGAAGCCCAGATCCGAAAGCATCTGGCAGATAATCTGTCTTATCTCCGGCAAGCCAAAACACCGAAGTTATCACAAAAGGCAGTTGCCAGAATCTTAAATCTTCCCCCGAAAACCATTATGAATTATGAAAATGCAAAATCCTCCCCGATGGCTTATGCTGTCCTGCGCCTTGCTGTGTATTACGGCTGCACGATGGAGGAACTGCTGACAAAAAATCTAAGAAAAGAAAGGAAGAATATCACGTGAATCACAGCCAAAGAAATTTAAAGAAACTAATCCGGGCAAAAGAGGATTCCATTGCGGATGAGGAGTTATTCCTCTCCGCTGCCTATCAGAAGTACCAGACCTCCCTTGCCAGAGCCGTTACCGGACGTTACCGGTATGGACTGCAGGTACTGCTGGACTGGGACATTTCCGAACAGGCAGGCGTTGCATATACCGACAACTATAAGGTGCATCTCAACGCAGCGAACCCGATCACCCAGTCTTTCCCCACCCGTTTCTTACGTTCCCAGAGCCTGACCGGGCTCACCGGGCATGAAGTGGGGCACTTACTCTATTCTGATTTCACAGCCCACGCTGTTCATCTGAGGAGTCTGGAAAACGGTTCCTTCTATCCGAAGGAGCCGGAGCTATCCCTTCCAGCTTATCAGACAGCACTGGAGGAGATCAAAGAAGTGTTAGAAGAAAAGGACAAAGCCGGATGCCTGACACTGGCACGATGTGCCGGAACTTTCCAAAACATTCTGGAAGACATCCATATTGAAGACCGTATGTGTGAGGAATTCCACGGCACCTTCCGACAGGGGATTGAACTCAATAACCTGCGTATGTCCGAACAGATTCCTTCCATACAGGAACAAATTGACAAAGAATACCAACCATTTTCCATCATTGCCAACCTGATCCTTTCTTATTGCCGGACCGGAAACATCAACAATCCCACCGGCTATCAGGGGGATTATCTGGATACCATTTCCGATTGTACCGATCTTCTGGATACGGCAATGGAATCGGAAAAAGGCACTGACCGGATGCTGGTTTCCAATGCGCTCTTAGCCCTGACCTGGAACTATATCCAGCCGCTCATCGAAAAAACACGGGAGGAATTGGAAATGCATGGCGAGGATTCCGCTGCCGATGCTCTGGAAGATCTTCTAGGGGATGAAGTCAGCAGCGGCGCTCCTCTTCCGACCGGGAAAAGCGGTGCCATTCCAAAGAATATCAAACCAGCTTCCCAAAAAGGAACTGGGAATGATGAAGGCAATGCTCCTTCCGGCCCACGTGCTAAAGAGGATGCCATAGAGGAAGCCAAACAGGTGCTTTCGGAAGAAGGCGGGCGCATTACTCTTACAAAGACCAATACCATTCTGGATGAAAACAACCCCGGCGTCACTTATGTCAGTCAGTATCAGGGCAGCGGCTATGAGCATGCTGCAGAGGATCTGTTCCGGATCTTGAACGATGTGGCTGCAGAAAAGGTGCAGGAAGACTGTCAGACGGAATTGACCGAGGAACTGCAGAAAACAGCCAATGACATTCATTACGGTAATGCCCATGCAGGCATCCATGTTACCATCCATCGCCTGACCAGTGTTTCCGATTACCTGAAGAATGAATACCAGACAGTTGCTCCCCCGCTCCTGCGGGCTTCCAAAAAGCTGCAAAGCACCATCCTGCCGCTTTTGAAAGAAGAACAGCAAGGCGGAAAGCAGAAGAATCTCCTGTTTGGAAAACGTCTGGACTCCCATGCTCTCTATAAGACAGACGGAACCATCTTTACCAGAACCAGACTTCCGGGAGAGGAAAAACGTCTGGCTGTTGCCCTCCTGATTGACGAGAGTGGTTCGATGGGTTGGGGGGACCGGATGACACACGCAAGAAAGACTGCCATTGTCCTTTATGATTTCTGTAAAAGCCTCGGTATCCCTATCACCATTTATGGACATTCCACGGATGCAGGCGGCGTTGCTCTTTACTCCTATGCAGAATTTGATTCTGTGGACAATGAGGACTGTTACCGGCTGATGGATATGTGCGACCGCAACGGGAACCGGGATGGCGCAGCTCTCCGCTTCGTAGCAGAGCATTTGTGCACACGCCCGGAGCTTCAGAAGCTGCTGATCCTGATTTCTGACGGTCAGCCAGCCGATTACGGCTACAGCGGAACGGAAGCAGAGGCAGATCTGCGGGGCATCAAGAAAGAATACGAAAAACGGGATGTCATCCTGTTTGCGGCTGCCATTGGTGACGATAAGGAAAATATCCGCAGGATTTACAAGGACGGATTCCTGGATATCACGAAACTGGAAGAGCTTCCAAAGAATATGGCACAGCTTGTCAAACAGCATCTCAAATAAAGGAAGGTGAATACTCATGAATGAAACTTATCAAAACCGGATTACCGACCAGATCTGCAAGATCCAGAATGACCGGGCACTCATTGCCTTTTATGACCGGCTCCGCTACGCACCACTCGGCAGCTATGCACAGCTACATGCCAAAGGGGAATATCAGGAAAACGGGCATAAAGTACATTCTTTAATCTGCGTCACCATTCAGGATTATTCCAACGGTACCGGAGACCGGAACATCATCACCCGTTTCAACCTGGCACCGGAACAGATTCAGTTCCTCTTAACCCGGATTACTTCCGGTTTTCAGGAATTTGAATGGAGCCAGAGCAAGATCTACGGCAATCCCGATCAGAACGGTTATTCCACAGCCCAGATGTTTTATATCTCCAGACATCCCTATGATTCCAAAGGGCAGCCTATGAAAAGCCCATGGAAAATCCAGATTGTAAATGGGAAAGGCATCAAAGCACAGAATAAGAACGGTGGTTCCTACATGCAGCCACGCAGCTTCCAGTCCGAAAAGACAACAGCCATCCAGCTTACCGACATGGATCTGTTCACGCTTCTGAAGCGGACGGATTCCTATATTTCCAACTGGGAAACGGTGATTGCTGCATCACTGATCAATAACGGGAAACGGATGCTGGCAGACCAGCAGAACAGTCAAATGCAACAGACAGCACAGGCTCCGCCTTACGCTGCCTAAATTTTCAGAAGAGAAGCGGTACTTTGCTGCTTCTCCTCTTTTTAAGAAAGGAGACTTTAGTTATGAATATTGCACTCATCCGGACTATGGACTCTCAGGGGCGTATTGTCATCCCTGCAGAAATCCGGAAACAAATGAAGCTCTCAGACGGAGATGCACTGGAACTGGAAAATGTGGGCATGGAGCTGCTTTTACGCAAATGCCCTGCCTACTTAAACGGAAAAGAGGAAATGTCTTCCTATCTTTCCGTCCTCTACAGTGTCATCCACTGTGGTATCGCAATTTGCAGTGAGAATCACATCCTCGTATCTGCGGGCATCTATCTTCCGGAAGGCACTCCCGTTACAGAAGAACTCGCCGAATTGGTTGTGGGCGGCCAGGAACATATCTTTGCTGAGAACTGCCCTGTCTACCCGGTATCCAACGCCCGTCAGCCGGTTTGTGCTTTTTTCCCGATTTTAAGGGAATGCAAAGAACCGCTGGCACTTCTTCTCTGTTCCAGAACCGGACAGCACTTATCCGAGATGGAATTGGGATGCGCCAAACTGGTCGCTGCCGTAATTGCAAACAAAATTAAGTAAGGAAAGGAGCGTGAAATCAATGAAGAATACAAATATAACCTTACACACCACCCAAAAGAAAGAATATGTCCTCACCGGAATCCTGTCCCTGCCCCTCCATCTGGGAGAACGGGCGTGGATCTATAGTTATAACCAGACCTTTGTTACCAGTCCGGTGCAGAGTATTCTGGAAGTATCCGAAAACGGTGTGGTATTTGAGACCTGCAACAGTATTTACCGTCTCAGCTACACCCGTGTTCCGATGGAGATGGAGGCGATGTGTGCTTGACAAGAATGGAAGAACTGGAGAGCTGCCTTTCGGGGCTCCTCTCCACCTTAAAGAAGAATCGGGAACATGTGCCTCTGGAAGTGCTGAAGACACAGTATAAGCAGCCGTATGAAGAACTGGTCAGAAACATCAACCTGACCGCTTCTGCCTATGCAAAATCTGTGCTGCTCCACCGGCTGGTCCTGAATCCGGATGCGGATGTAGCGGAACAATGTGCCGTCATCAACCAGATGATACAAACTTCCGGGATGCTGAAGAAAATCAGCTCCTGCATGTCCAAAACCTATGATGTAGGACAAATGTATCCTCTGATACTGGAACTACGCCATATGGTCGAACAGGCACTCTGGCCCTATGTGAATCAGGCAACCTGCCTGGTCGCAGATCTGGATGATATAGAAAAAGAACCGATTCTTTATAACCTTTTGACACATGAAGTTTATGAAAATGACACCTGGATTCACCGGGAGATCGACCTGCGCTGGAAATTGCTGGTGCATCTTACTCCCGAACAAAGAGAATCCGTACCACCAGCCAATTGTAATATGAATGGAGGAATTTACCATGAAAGAACAATCATCTAATCCTTGCGAAAAAGTCTCCTTTATTTTGACCTATGACCAGCTTGAAGCTGCTTATAACATCTACCAGGAACAATTTATTTCCTGCGACTTCATCCGCCGCTCCTTGGAACGTCTGGAGGAAGGAATCGGACTTTGCAACCTTCCATATGAAACGCTGCATGATGATCCAAACCTTCTTCATGAAGCATACCTGCAGTTTCTCCGACTGGAAGACTGCAATGTAGCTTACAATGACACGCTGGATCAGGTGATTGATGCAATCGAACAACGGCTTGCCACTGGCACCTTATCCCCTGTAAACCTTACGGTTTCCAACCAGAATATGGGTGAAACTTTTGGAACGGAGGTGGATGTGTAATGGCAAATATCTGCTGTGATGATGTAATCTTTTATACAGAAGGAAATCCGAAAGGACTATATGACTTGTGGGAGGACCTGGAAACCTACATCATTCTGAACCAGAATCCTGATTTATGCTGGATTGGCAATTTATTTTCCCACAAGAAAATAGATTCCACCGGAATATCTCTTCGTGGAAATGTCAGCTACATGGAATGGAATGATACGTATATTCTGTTGTCCTTATCAACTGCCTGGTCACCACTTTACGAAGCATATCAGGCAATCGCTGCATCGTATCATCTTTCCTTTGTGATGCAGAGCATAGAACCTGGAGAACGGATCTACTACAACACAGATGCCGCTCACATTTTCTTTCCTGACCGGTACTGTATCCGCTTATATGAGGAAAGCCTGGTAACTCCATCCGGTATCACCATCGGGGAAAAGCTGGAAGACGGAGAACCATTTGAATCGGAACAGGATGTAATAAATCTGTTCCGGGACTGCGGATATCCGGCAGACACACTAAAAGAATTACGACTTATGCTGGATGAGGATGACATCACCATATTTGAATTTACAAATCCTTATCTTAGCAAGCATACAGAAATCGGAGGAAAATGTGCATGAAACTTTATATCTTAACCAGTTACAACATTATCAGATTTGAAGGAGGAACACCATGACTGATTTGGAACTGGATGTCTGGGATGCATGGCTCAGGGAACGTCAGGAACATCTGGAAGAAACCCTGTCCAATATCTCACCATCGGAAGAACCCTGCCGATATTACCTGCTAACCGGATATATTCAGGGAATGCTAGAAGCTCTTACCATGCTTACGACTGTTGAGGATGGGAAACGCTTCAAGATCAAACTGGAGCAATTTCGCCAGAAGCTGCTCCTCTCTGGAGATTACGATGCTGCCGGTAATTATAAACAGGCAACAAAAGAATCTGTTGTTTAAAGACTTCGAGCCGCCCAATACTGGACGGCTCTTTTTATGTTCGAAAGCGATAACCAACACCACGTATCGTTTCTATGTAGTGCGGTGTTTCCGGATTTTCTTCTATTTTCTTTCTCAAATTCTTAATCAGACCATAAACTCGGTTATCCACTTCTATTTCTACATCTCCATAAACATGCTGGTATATCTGTTCTTTCGTAAATACCCATTTTGGATTCATAATGAGCAGCGCCAAAATATCAAACTCTTTTACCGTTAAAGTAATTTCCTGTTCTCGGATCATTACCAGTCGATGCTCCAGACAAATATATAAATCGCCTTCCCTTATCTCTGTGAGAGGATTTTTTTGCTGTCGGTTGTAATTTGATAAATTTTTTCTTGTACCAATAGTTGATACCATATCACCAAGAAGATAGTGTGCAAGTTCTTTTTGCTGTTTGTCATCAAGCAGAAGTGACAATTTCTCACCAAGCTGCGTACCTGTTTCTGATAAATCAAGTATAACTAATTCCCCATAGAACCACCTCACAATCATATAATAGTCCGGCTGTCATTTGACAAAATTAAACTTTATGAAATTGATGGGCATAGCGAAACAACTCATTTTACAAAAGTCAAAAATAGTGCAAATACGCTAACCCCTACAATCAGTAACAACCATAAAGCAGATACAATCGTGGAGATAATATTTACCGCATTGCGGGTTTCCTTCTTTCTCACACAGATAATAGACAACACAAATCCCATCAAAGTACAAATGATATTCGCTCCAGCAATTGCAGTCTGTGCTCCGCTGATTAAAGAAATTTTGAACATGGGCAACACATAAGAAACCAAACAAAACCGTAAGTGCCCACATAACCGCCACGCAAGGGAGCATCGTCAGGAACAACCCCAAACACCATTTCAGCAGGTACAATAGGGGCATTGTTTCCGTTATACCGGAGTTGCAAGCCATCCTGCAACAATAAAAACGACAAAGAATACTACCATTTCCATGAAAAGATAGAATACCAGTACGCAGAATTTTGCAAGCGACAGTGTCTGTCTATCGACCGGCAATGCAAGCATTTTCATAATCCCGTTATTCTGTGTTTCCCTACCTGCAATCATCACACAGACTAAGGGTGGTGAACGAATTCGTTCATTCGAATTATTCAAAAAAGAGACGGTTTCTCGTAAAAATACAAAAAACCGTCTCTTATATTATTATGGTCAAGTTTTATATTGTCGGTATTTCACTTTTCCCATAATTAACGTTATAGCTGTTAACAATAATCCTGATATCATAATATTCAAATACGTATTATTATGATTTATTTCCAAGACGACTGCAACCATCACCATAACGATTAGAACTACTTTCAATTTGCTTACGAAGCTTTTATACTCTCCTGACGAAACAGGTCTGGATTCGTTAATTACCGGTCTTATCTTCCAAATCAAAGACGTTAAAACAACAATACCCCATATGGAATATCCTTCTGGCAAATGCCACTTCTGACATGTCACTAAAACAAATATAAATGTAATCGTTGAGAGCAGAAAACATCCCAAATATGTATTAGAATGATATCCCCCAGAATATATCCTAACTGGTATAAAAACCAAATAAAAGAAAATTCCTTCTGGCACTTTATGAAGTATAAGCATTATTCCAATACTCACTATCAGATTTATCCCCATCTCCATAAATATCTGAATACCAAATTTTAGGATCTCTTTTTGTTCATGTTCTACATGCCGTATCTCCATTATATTTTGCACGATTATATCCGCAATTTTTTCCATTATTCCTTTTCTCTAAAAGCTTCTGGTAATTTCGGCTGATGGAAAATATAAAAACAAAATCCTTCTCTAGCCATCATTGCCATTGTTCCACCGACAACTACAAAGGCATTTAACACACTCATAAGGTAATTCACTATTCTTTTCATAATCTCTACCTCCTTTCGCATCTAGAATATCTCTTTTTTATCTTTTCCTAACACAAGTGGTATAAAACTCTTGCAAAATGTCATATTCTCTTTTGGATACTCATTTTTCGTTCGTTGCAACTCCTATTTGAGTTATTTTTCATTCTAAATCTAGTAAACTTATTCTAAAATCGGGAGGGTATATGAATACAAGAATTAAAGAATTACGCTTATCAAAAGGTCTTAGTCAACTAGCCTTAGCCATGAAGGTTGGTTGCTCGCAAAATACTATCAGTAGAATCGAATTGGGATTATCCGAACCCAATTCTACGATATTATTAAATATTGCAGCTTATTTCAATACTTCGGTGGACTACTTGCTTTTCAAGACTAATCAAAAAGAAATCCTTCCTCCTATGGATACTGCTTGTGCAAGACGTATTGACGAATATGTGCGTAAGCTTAAACTATTACCTCGCAAAGAGCAGGATGCTATTTTTGTACTCATCGAACGCTGTTCCATCTCTCACCAAAACGAGAGGTGATTATTGTGCTTCGTATTGCAATTTGTGATGATAATATTCCTATTACAACCGAGATTGAAACTTTATTAAATTCTATCTGCAATAAATACCATGTTCTATTAAAGATAGACATATTTTTTGACGGAAAAACTTTATGCCAACACATCCAGTCGCATAACTATTATGATCTGATTTATTTAGACATTGAAATGAAAGAAATGAACGGAATTGAAGCTGCTCGCCTCGTTCGTTCACTAAAGTTGCCAACTTTATTGATTTATATTTCTTCTTATGATACATATTTTGAACAGTTGTTTGAGGTAGAACCTTTTCGGTTTTTATCAAAACCCATTGACTTAGTTCAATTTGAAAATTATTTTTCAGCAGCACTTAATCGGATAATGGATAATACTCAATTTTTTACATTCAGCTTCAGACAAGAACATTACAAAATTCCTTTATCTGAAATAGTATATTTTGAAAGTCGCAGGCGAGATGTTATCATACATACAACCAAAAAAGATTATCGCTTTATCGGAAAACTGGATTCCACAGAACTCTCTACCTCTAATCATACATTTTCCTTTATACGCGTACACCAGTCATTTTTGGTTAATTTTTATTATATCCGGTCTCTTTCTCCATCTTCACTTATTCTTGCTACTGGAACCTCACTTCCCATTAGTTCCAAATACCGGAATCAGGTAAGTGATCACTATTTAAAATTGTGTGAGGAATTATGATGTTAAAGATATTATCTTCTATTTTCTATTTGTGGATTATAAATGCTTTTTTTAGTTCCCTCTTTACCCCAAAGGATCATTCTCCAAAAATCCGTTGGGGTATTTGGGTACTTTTTTATTTATCTCACTTTTTTATATTGTCCAACGTAAAACAAGCCATCTGGAACTTCATCATTGGATATATGTTAATTTTCATTCTGTGCATTTTATTATATAAAGGCAGCTATAAACGAATGACTTTCTTTGCGCTTGCAATCTATTTACTGGGAATGATTATTGAAATTTGTGTAGCCATACCATTTTTAAACGCTGGCTATTCTATTTCTGATATTTCCTTCATAGGCTCTATTATCTCAAAATTGATTTTGCTTGCATTTGTTCATGGTATAACTATTTTCAAATTTCAACATGCACACGCCGAACCTGCCACTACATATTGGATATTACTTTTGACAACAACTATTTCCAGCATTTTAATTATTCATACCATTTTTTTACTGACTCAATCGGTTTCTTCCAAATCGCTTAAAAATCTTTCGTCTTTATCGATTATAATACTTTTATTTTTAAATATAACACTCTTTATTATTTACAATAAGTTGTCACTTTCTTCTGACCTACATACGAAAAACACCGTATTGCAACAACAAATCCATGATTATAACGACTTAATTATGCAAATAAAAGAACACCATTCTTCGTATTCCTGCGAGAAACATAATTTAAAAAATCAGCTTATAGCTATCCGAAGTTACGCCTTTCAGGGACAAAATAAACAGATTATTACTTTTATAAACTCTCTTCTCACTAATAAGGACTTTGGACTAACCCCTCAGTCCTATTGCACCAATATTGTATTGGATTCTTTACTTTGCTCTAAAAGACCTTTAATCCAACAATTCGATATAACATATACCGTAAACGTTTCTGTTCCTACCGTTTTACCTTTTGACGACATAGACCTATGTATTATCATTGGAAATGCTCTGGATAATGCATTTGAATCTGTGACTTTAAATAAAATTGAAAATCCGTTTGTTTCTGTTAACATACAATACAAAAACAATACCCTTTACTGCCATTTTCAAAATACTTATGTACACAAATTACATCCAACTGCCGATTTTTTATTTAAGTCAACCAAAGCTTCTTCCCATCACGGATACGGACTGTATTCCATTCAAAAAACAGTTACCAAATATGATGGAATATGTAAAATTTTTACTGAGCATGAAGTTTTTGACCTAAAAATTCTCCTATACCTTCCCAAACCTACATCCTCGTAATCTTATACATAATTTCCAGTATTTCCGCAATTGATTCTCGTTGTTTTTCATCAAAATAACTATACAGACGCATTACATCATCATCAACTTTTCTTCTATATTCTCCGAAAAGTATGTAATCGGCATTTGTGTCTAACGCTTCCAACAATCTAACTAGGGTATCTGCTGAAAATCCTTTTTGCCCGCTTTCTATTTCATATAGAAACTTAGGCGAAATATCCGCCATTTCGGCTAACTGCTCCCTAGTATAATGCTGCCTTTCTCTTAAATATCTGATTCGATTTCCTGCATCATAATAAACTTTTTTCATTTGTACCAACTCCATATGAATAATATATAACTTTCTCATTATTCTCAAAATAAACTAAAGGTAATATTTTAAGCACTAAAGTTCTATTTATTATATTCTTTCTTCTTGAAGGGCTCTTTATTCAGAGCCTCCAGTTCCTTCCAGAGATCCTTATTAAACTGTTCCAGTGAGAAATACTGACGTTCTTCAAGTTTGTGGAAGAAGCCCTTCTCGAGAATGCCTACTGCGTTTTCTACAGAACTTTTGAATTTCGGCTTACGAACCTTCGCTGGAAGAATAACGGTGCCATAGTGGTCAGTCCAGTCAGCATAATCTTTGTTTAGTTCAGGTTCAATCCAGTCTTGATTAACGATAACAGCCTGTTTACAGTTATCACAGACTACTAATGCAGGAACTCTCCCAAAGTAATCCAATGCATGATTGTTGACATCAATCCACTGTGGCTCCTTCGTTGAGAGCATTCCTTCTGCATAGATATACTGTGAATAAGGCAGAATAGCTACAAAAACGACAATGGTCATAATCTCACCAGTAAGAGGATCTGTCATGGAGAACGTCTGTCCAGCAAAGTCAACTTCCATCTTTTGCGCGACAACAACATCAAAGTGGGCGGTCTCATAATTCTCTTCACACCACTTGTTGTAGAGCTCACAATACTGACTGTATTGATAAAAACGAGCACCTTCTTCACACTTTTTCTTATAGCGTTTCCAAAGAAACATGAG